>WNFD01002062.1_pt1 | contig 41242 bp, 35 predicted proteins | sample 5400491 | NCBI WGS metagenome assembly WNFD01 (sample SAMN13153343, study PRJNA577476) | soil metagenome | isolation source: 120 cm saprolite under Douglas fir tree site 2 hole 2 replicate 2 | place: USA:California | collected 2015-04-18
CCCGTACACTTGCTGGACGCCGCGGCCGTTCTCCTGGTCTTCGTGATCGCCATACAGCTGAGAGAGATGAAGGAAGAGCTCAAGATCAGAAAGCCCTAGGGAAACGGCTCCACTTCTCTGAACTCACGCGCCCGTGATTGCAAGCGGGACAGCGGCCTTGACAAGCCATCTCCAAGGAAATATTCCAGCGAGAATGAGTAGACCGCCGATGACTATGGCGTTGTGCCAGATGTTCTGCGGTTGGGCGCCAGAAATTTACTTCAACTTTCAGTCACCTCACTTCGACTGGTGCGCAGACTCGCCAGGGCAGCGGTACAACAGCACTCCAGCATCATCCCTTCCATATACATACATCGGTTGCTTGCACTCTTTGCACTGCTTCTGGTCAGGTTCAGGCTTGAAAGTAAGCGTCTGGACTCGGCCGTCTTGACGTCAGATAGGATCGATCAAGCAGCGTGGAGTGAGTGTGCAGCAGCTTCGGCCGCGACATTCCAGGGGAGAAGTTCCTCGATGCGATTGATCGGATGATCGGCGATGCGAGATAGTACGTTGCGCAGGTAGCTTTCCGGGTCTAGTCCGTTTAATTTTGCCGTTCCGATCAAGCTGTACATGGTTGCTGCACTCTCTCCGCCACCATCCGAGCCCGCGAAAAGAAAGTTCTTTCTTCCAAGCGCGACAACGCGCAAGGCTCGTTCCGCCGCGTTGTTGTCGATCTCCAGTCGACCATTGTCGCAGTAACGCAGCAACGCTTCCCAGCGTCCGAGCGCATAGCGAACCGCTATCGCGGTGTCCGATTTTCTCGAGAGCTTGCCCAAGGTTTCTTCCAGCCATTGTTTCAGCGAGTCGAGCAACGGCCTGCTTCGCAGATTACGGATCTCACGCCGCTGGTCTGGCGAACGTCCTCGGATCTCGCTCTCGATGGCATACAGTCCCGCGATGCGTTCGATCGCTTCTATCGCCACCGGAGATTTGTGGGCCGTCTGCAGATCGTAAAACTTCCTGCGCACGTGAGCCCAGCAGGCCGCTTCCTGAATGCGCCCGGTCTCATAGATCTGCTCGAACCCTGCGTAACCATCTGCTTGCAATGTCCCGCTGAACGAACTCAAGTGCTCCTTCGGATGCTCACCTTTGCGATCTGGCGAGTAGCAGAACCACACTGCCGGCGGCGTTCCATCTCCAGCTGGCCGGTCATCTCGCACATACGTCCACAGCCGTCCCGTCTTGGTCTTTCCCAACCCTGGTGCCAACACCGGAACCGGTGTGTCATCGCCGTGCAGCTTGTCGGAGTTCATCACGTGACGCCGTAGTGTTTCCACTAACGGCTGCAACAACCGGCTGCTTCCACCTACCCATTCCGCCAGCGTGGAACGATCTAAATCCACGCCCTCGCGCGCGTAAATCTGCGATTGCCGATACAACGGAAGATGGTCGCTGTATTTCGAGACCAGCACATGAGCCAGAAGCCCAGGACCGGCTACACTTCGTGCGATCGGCCGGCTGGGCGCCGGTGCTTGCACGATGCGATCACAACCTGCACAGGCCAGCTTCGGGCGAACCTGCCGGATCACCTTGATTCTCTCGCGCACGTACTCCAGGATTTCCGATGCATCTTCACCCAGGCGTTGTAACTTCCCGCCACAGTCCGGGCAAGCTTCTTCTTTCGGGAGGTACGTTTGCACTTCACGCGGTAGATGCTCAGGCAGTGGCCGGCGCGCCGGACGCGCCACCGCCCTTTCCGCTGCGGCTGTTTCTCGCTCGAGCGATTCTTTCGTTCGGCTTTCTTCCAGTTCTCCCAGCCGCAGTTCCAGTTGCTCGATCTGGCGATCCAACTTTTCCGATGAACGTCCGAACTGCATGCGACGAAGTTTAGCGATCAGCAGTTTCAGATGTTCGATTTCTGCATCGCGTGAAGCCAGTTGCTCACTCTGCGTAAGAATTCTTTCTTCCTGTGTGGTGAGTTGTTTATGCTGTGCGACGATCAGTGCTTTTAATTCCTGAGGATTAAGGGCGTCGAGATCAGGAAGTGTCGCGCGAGAAGCAACCATGCGCAAAGTATGCCAGCAATAAATTTCAGAGCAAATCAATTCTAAATAAATTCTCTTACACCGCCATCTGCGGATCGTAGCTGCGCACTGGACGCCGCCAATCGATCCCTTCCAGCAACATCGATAACTGTGCGGGAGTTAGTGCGACGGTTCCGCTCGTCACTTGCGGCCAGATGAATCTTCCTCGTTCCAGTCTTTTTGCGAAAAGACACAGACCATCGCCGTCCCACCACAACATCTTGATCAAATCACCTCGCCGCCCACGAAACACGAACACCTGTCCTGAAAATGGACTCTCCTCAAGCGCCGTCTGCACCATTCCACTCAAGCCGGTAAATCCGCGACGCAGATCCGTCACTCCTGCAGCGATCCAGATCTTCGTGCCCACCGGAAGCCCGATCATCCGAGCAAATACTCCAGCACGGTGCGCAGTGCTTCTGCTGCCACATGCCCCGTAACGCGAAGGTGTCCCTTCGCAAGCTGGATCTCCATCGTCCCCGAAGTGCATCGCGCCGCCACACCACGAACTTGCCCGGATTTATTCGTCGGAATTTCTGAGATCGTTACAGGTAGGAGGTTGCTCGACGAAACTTTACCCAGCCGTCCTTCGCGATACTTCTTGCGCCAGTAAAAAACCTGGTTGGCGTTGACCGCGTGCCGCCGCGCTACGCGCGCGACGGACGCACCTGCCGCTAACGTCTCTTCCACGATTCGGCGCTTTTCTTCGACCGAACGCCGCTGCCTCTTTACCTGCTTGGCAGTCTCAATCGCCACCTGCTCGGAAGTGTCCATTTATCCCCTCGTGGACACTTATCGATGGTGCCCACAACGGGCAGCATCCTTATTTATTACTCTCACTTTGTCCAGACGGTGGTCACCAGTCGCTTACGCTTGAAAGCCTTCCTGTCTGTCAGCAGATAGCCGTAGCCGCGATCCTTGCCGGGAAGGAATGATCGGCCACAAGCGCAGGTGCGAATGGAGGGAGCACCAATGAAAGGAGGTTGCAGCGGCATCGCGGTAAAGTGCACGTTACAAAGTGGAGGTGGGCTCCAGGTTTCATTCAGCGCTGTCATGGGTCTGGCTAATTTACAAATGGTATATCTTCTGGCATGTCTTCGCAAAAGCAGACCACTCGAAGGATTGGGGTACGCGCTGGCCGTTCACTGAGAGCTAAAGGCACACTTAATCGGTGCGTGAAGCCTGTGGACGGACTTGTAATGACGGAGATTTTTGATCGTCCTATCATTTGGGAGCGACAGACCTGACGACAGATTGGAAATCGAACCGTCGAGCGAAAATGCGTTTTTGGCAAACAACGCAAGCTCCTCTCGATCTGCGGTAATGGCCCTATTTAGAAGGCCCGCAGGTGGTCCTCAAATTCAAGGGGCCCCTTTGCTGCGCGGTAAAAACCCACTCTCCACTGCCCGTCCTTCTCGTCTGGCACCACCTCGATCACAGTGCACGAGGGGCCAGTTTGCTTTATCTTGGGGAAGGATTTGCCCACGTACTTCGGATTCTCTTGTGACAAAACGCCTGACAAGGCAGCAACCGGAATGACGGCCCGCAACATACCGAGACGCCCCGACGAGCCACCACAGTAGAAAATCTTGGCCATGAAAAGCTATCGAAGCACGAGGAACTGAACAAGGCCAATAGGACTCACGTTTAGGTTGGTTAGTACCAACGGATAGTGGTAAGCAAGCCGCGACCGGTTTGAATGTGAAACGAGGCAGCGAGCATGGGAGTTGTGTTTCAAATCCGATCAAGAAATGGATAAGCCCCTGGATGACGAGCAAACCGGAAGGAATCCACATGCCTGACGCGCTAACCGGACATCAAGTCAAATTTGAGGGGTCGCCTGAGGGCAGGAAAGTACTACGAATTTACTACAGTGCTCGTTTTTGACCCTTCAAATCTTCCACCCAATTCTCGCAAATCAATATAAAATCAATACGTTATCTCTCGTGGGGCCCGTAGCTCAGCGGTTAGAGCAGCGGACTCATAATCCGTTGGTCCTAGGTTCAAATCCTAGCGGGCCCACCAACCAGTTTTTAAGTCCTGATTTTGCAATCAGTTGGTTTTCCCGCTTTGCGCATTTTCCTCAATTTTCCCGCTTTGCGCATTTTCCTCAAATTCGAGAACATTCGAGAACAAAACTTCCACGACCCGCTCCACAGCGCGGCTTTGCGAGTCCGGGAATCACACAGCCAAAATCTGGTTGGTGCGGTCGATGAATGCGCGCGAAGTTCTTATGGACCGATGGCGTAGCCGTGTGCGCGAATTGCCTCCACGGCCTCGCCTCTGCTCCCAACATCCACTTGTTTCAAGATTCGATGGATGTGATTCCTCACCGTAAACTCAGAAAGGTTCAAGTGAGAAGCGATTTCCTTATTTGTGAGACCATTGGCGACGAAAACCATCAGTTGCTGCTGACGTATAGTGAGATCCGGTCTTGGGGCGGATCGCTTGACCGGCGTCTCTTCGATAATGTGAGCAACAAAGCGGAATAAGCTGGAACAAAGTTGAGGAGGGCAGACGGCCTCCCCCCGGTAGACAGCGCGCACCGCGGCAACGAGTTCGGAAGCAGAAGCATCTTTCAACAAATAGCCCATCACGCCGGAACGGACGGCAGCCATGAAAAGTTCTTCGTCAGGTTCCATGCCGATCAGGACGGCCTTAAATGCACCTTGTCCTCTAGTTTCGCAAGCAATCTTTGCCGCAGGCCACGTGGTTTGAAACGAGTCGACGAGGAGCACGTCGAATTGAGTGTCAAGTACCTGGCACGTGGTTGCGTCGGCTGGCCCGTCGTGACCAACGACGACAAGATCGGAGCGCTTGCGAAACAGCCGAATCAGCGCTTCACGTAGGAGACGATTCTCCATCATCAAGAAAACGCGGATAGAGGAACTGGGGACGAATTCGCTCACGGGGTCCTATTGTTACTCGGATACTGGAGTTCCGACCGAGAGCGTTGGCCTAGTTACGAAATAATAGATGACCTAGTCATGGTCGGTTGGCGATAAGGTAAGCTTGATGTCCACGTCATGTCAAGTGAAATTAATCGAATCGCCATAGTCATTTCCTAAATGTTATTGCAAAATTTGATAGGTGCAAGGGGCCGTTTTGTATTGTTTCTTGTATCGTGTTCATACAAGATTTTCCCGGTACTGTTTCCGTACTCGGTATCCCGAAGTCCCCCACGCCACTGTACCTTCGGCCGACAGTTGCACAAAGGGCCTTAGGTACATTTGATTAGGTCATTCTTGGTATCCATCAAATTCAGCTTGGTACATGACCCAATGTGTACTGGCCTTTCCAAATAGGCCTTTTTTGAATCTTTCGGTAACCAGCTGAAAAAAGGGACACTTACCGAACGTCCACTAGGTGGACCGACTCTAGCCCTTCGGGGAGTGCGCAATGGAGAAAGTTATCAGGGTCCTCGTGGCGAATCGTCCTCGGCTCATGCGAGAGCTCATACTCACAACGTTTGCCGATCAACCCGACATTGAAATTGTCGGGGAAGTCGGCGAGGAGTCGGAGATTTCCGAGTGCATAAGGAGAACCCTGCCAAATTTCGTGGTCATCGCACTCGACCACCCCGGCAGGAGGCCAGCCATTTGTGACGAGTTGCTTCGCGAGCATCCAGAGGTGCGAATCATCGCAGTCGCGCCGGAAAAGAACTTCGTCGTTTACTACTGGGCTTCGCTCGATATTCATTCGAACGACATCGAAGCGTCTGAAGAGGGGATTTTGAGCGCGATGCGAACCAGGATGGTCGCGAATGGAGCAGTTTGAAGAATTCCATGCCCAGCCATAGGGTGAAAACAATGCTTGACCAAAATAGATTGAAAAAAAGTATTTTTTGTCTGGCTTTGATCTTCTTGTTTTGCGTGTCTGCCTTCTCCCAGCAGCAATCCGACAGGCAGCGGAAGACGAGCGAACAAGGCCGGAACGAGTATGGCGTTGAACAAGCCCCTGACCTGACCCAGGAAAACCTGCGTCGCGTTGCGGCTTCTGCGACTCAGATTCGAAGCGTGTTGGTTAAAGATGAAGGGCTGATGGTGGAATTGAAGCGCTGGGTAGCGAAGGAGGCTACCGATAACGGCCAGGTCGTCGAGGATTCAAATCTGGCGGACCAAGCCATTTTCGAACGGTTAGAGCAGGACATTGCGTTTCGATCCGTGGCGACGCGCCTCCTGCAACGCTACGGCTACTTGATGCCGACGCCGAATCCAGATTCGGACTTTGCAAAGCAAAAGGAACTAGTGCTCAAGGAGCGGGCGCGGCGGCTGGTCCAGATTGAATCACAGGAAGATACAGAATCGCTTCGGCCGCAGAAAAACGATCGGGATCTCGAACGCACTGCCACGTGCGATCCGCGTCGCGACGAAGATTGCCCACAGCAATCGCAAGCAGACCGCCGCCGAAACACTCGAGCACCCGAGGGGATGCCTTCCCCCGAGACGAACCCTCAAGAAGCAGCGCCAGAGCAACAACCAGCACAGAGTCCGTCGCGCATTCTGCGAGCGGACGGATTACCGCAGGCTACGGATCCGCTGGATGGTTCGAGCGGAATGGGTTTTGGAATGAACTTCGAATTGACTCCCGCCTCGGCCAAGCGCGACACCAATCCTTCGGCTAGTTCCCAATCTTTTGGCCAGGGAGCGGGCGATGCCATGCCCATCGCACGGAACTTGCCCGCAAGTCCTGTCGAACCCAATGGCACCACGGAAGTGTTTACGGGCAAAAACGGAAGGGAACTGCCTTCGCGTGCAAACTACCCGAGGGGAATGACCAAAGAGGAAGACGTGACGCCGGTGAGGATGGTACACCGCGCGAATCCCTACGCGGATATCCCATCGCTCTACGATATGTATGTGCAAACGTCTGCGCACCAGCGGCCCAACGAGCGATTTGGCTTGGCGGCATTCCGCAATACTTCCAATGACCCGCGAGCGATTCCGATGGATCTTCCCGTCGGCCCTGACTACGTCATCGGCCCCGGTGACGGCCTGGCGATCGATCTTTGGGGCGGAGTCTCGCAGCGGTTTGTGCGGGTCGTTGATCGGGAAGGGCGCGTGTCCTTGCCCGAAGTCGGACCGCTTCTGGTCAGCGGACGCAATCTGGCGGATGTACAGCAGGCCGTGCAACAGGTGCTGAGAACCCAGTATCGCGATGTCTCGGCGGATGTTTCCCTTTCGAGACTGAGGACGGTTCGCGTGTATGTGGTTGGCGACGTGACGGCGCCGGGCGCTTACGATATCAGCTCGCTCTCGACCCCCTTGAACGCACTGTTTGCCGCCGGAGGGGTAACTCCTCGCGGTTCGCTGCGCGCACTGAAACACTATCGCGGCAAACTGCTTGTGGAAGAGGTGGATGCCTACGATCTGTTGCTGCACGGAGTCCGGTCCGATATGCGCCGGTTGGAGAATGGAGACACGCTTCTCGTTCCCTCTTTGGGGCCGCAGGTGACGGTGGACGGAATGGTGCGGCGACCAGCGATCTACGAGTTGCACGGCGAAAGTTCCCTGGCTGACGTCCTCGAGCTGGCAGGTGGAATCCTACCCACAGCGACGCTGCGGCATATTGAGGTTCAGCGTATCGAAGCGCACGAAAAGCGCACGATGCTTACTCTTGATCTCTTGCCAACCGGGGACGCTGATTCCATTAAGAAGCAGCTCGATGCGTTCAAGATTAACGACGGCGACGAAGTTCACATTTTTCCGATTGCTCCCTACAACGAAGACGCCATCTACATTCAAGGACACGTGCAGCGGCCGGGGCGATATTCCTACAAACCAGGGATGAACCTGTCTGACCTGATTGGATCGTATAAAGATTTATTGCCAGAACCTGCGCCGCACTATGCGGAGATCGTCAGGTTAAATCCGCCGGACTTTCATCCCAGCGTTGAGAGTTTTGATCTAACTGCGGCTCTGGCGAACCCGGCCTCAGCGCCAAAACTGCAGCCGCTTGACACCGTGCGAGTCTTCAGCCGCTACGATTTCGAACCCGCACCCGAAGTCTGGATTGGCGGGGAAGTTCGCGAGCCCGGGAAGTACCGCACTTCGGGGCAAGCGCACCTGAGGGATGCGGTCTATCTGGCAGGCGGGGTCACCCAGGACGCTTCGCTGGACTCTGCGCAACTCTTTCGCACGCAGCCCGACGGTACGATGAAAATTCTGAGCGTCGATCTCCGCGAAGCCCTCGCAGGGAATCCCATGGACAACGTCGTGATGCAGCCGCGCGACCGCTTACTGGTGCACCGCAATCTGAGCCGCGTTGATCCGCCAACGGTTTTCATCAAGGGAGAAGTAGCCAAGCCGGGACGTTATCCACTCACTACAAATATGCGCGTCGAAGATCTGGTTCGCGTAGCCGGTGGACTAAAGAGGAGCGCATATACAGAAAGCGCCGACCTGGCGCGTTTTGAGATGAACAGATCTCAGAAGGCGCCGGGCGATCGGCTGGAGCTCAACCTGGCAGCAGCAATGAACGGAGATCCGAAGACCGATGTGCCCTTGCGCGATGGAGACATCCTTACGATTCGACAGCTTCCGCGCTGGGGCGACATTGGAGCCTCCGTCACCGTGCGGGGAGAAGTTCTGCACCCGGGCACTTATGGGATCGGGCCGGGGGAGCGGCTGAGTTCTGTTTTGGCGCGAAGCGGCGGTCTTGGTCCCGAAGCCTATGCGTATGGAGCAGTCTTGATGAGACGCGAAGTGCGCGAGCTGCAACTGAAGGCCCATATGGAACTCGTGCAGCGGGTAAAAACGGAGCAAGTGACGCTCAAAGCCCTGCCAGAAGCGGATGCTGACCAGAAGAACGCGAAGTTAACCGCCATCGGGCAGACAGAAGCAGCACTCGCCCAACTACAGGCGAGCGCTCCAATCGGCCGGGTCGTGATGCATATCTCGCCGGATATGAAGAGCTGGCAAAACACGGCGGCAGATGTGGCGGTTCGCGATGGCGACGTACTTTTTGTTCCTAAAAAAGCCGGCTACGTAATGGTGAACGGCCAGGTCTTCAATCCTACAGCCGTTAGTTATCGGCCGGGCCATAGCGCCAAATGGTACCTCAGCCAGGCCGGCGGGGTAACACAGCTTGCGGACAAAAAAGCCGTTTTTGTGATTCGCGCCGACGGTTCGGTGATCGCCGCGAAAAACAACAACGCTGGTTGGTGGGGTGGCGATCCGATGAGCGCGACCTTGCGAGCAGGAGACGTGATCGTTGTGCCCGAAAAAGCGCCGAGGATAGGTGGTCGTAACTGGGCGCTAATCATGCAATCGGCGCAAATGGCTTCGTCTGTAGCTTTGGCAGTGGCGTACATCCATCCATGACGAGGAACGTTCTTGATGCAAATGAGGGCCATCATGCTGGTGTTTAGCTGTGCGGCGTCGAGTCTGACGCTGACAGCACTTTCTTCTCTGTCTGCAATTCCGCAAGCTCAGGAAGAGCGGGCGGATGCGAAACAGAGCAGTTCGAGAGCAGATGCGGATGTAAAGAAAATGACCACGACAAGCAAAATCGCGCGCGATCCGGAGGCGGAACCGTTTAAGAGTTCACACCCGGGCCTCCAAGGATTAGGTAAGCGATTTTTGGAGGACCAAGAACAAATCTGGACGAGTCCGGCGAAAATCCGATTTTCGGATACGCAATGGCTGGTGCCTTTGAGTGGGATCACGGCCGGGCTTTTCGTGACGGACACCGATTACAGCAAGCACCTCTCTCAAAATCCCACAACTATCAGCCATTACAAGACGCTGTCAAACGCTGGAGTCGGAGCGCTGATCGGAGGAGCTGGCGGGATGTGGTTGTTGGGTCACGTCAGGCACAACGAACACTGGAGCGAGACGGGATTTCTCGCGGGCGAAGCCGCGATCAATAGCCTCGTGGCGGTGGAAACCTTGAAGCATTCGCTGGGGCGTCAACGCCCGTTCCAGGGTAACGGATCCGGGCCGTTCTTTCACGGCGGCACATCGTTCCCCTCGGAGCACTCTGCAGCGGCGTGGTCCATCGCAGGGGTTGTCGCGCACGAGTATCCCGGCCCGCTGATGAAAATCATGGCCTACGGTTTGGCGTCTCTAGTGGATTACTCGCGCATTCGTGGCCGCCAGCATTTCCCCTCCGACGTGCTCGTGGGAAGCGTGATCGGAAACCTTGTCGCCCAAAACATTTACAGTCGCCATCATGATTCGGGCCTGGGCGGTGGTGAATGGCGATCGATCAGCCAAATCTTTCGAGGTGACGGAAACTCGTCTCCCGCGAATCAAGGTTCTCCCTATGTCCCCTTGGATAGCTGGATCTATCCCGCACTTGACCGCTTGATCGGGATGGGCATGATTGATAGCGGGTTTTCTGGAGTCCGGCCATGGACGAGGAGCGAATGCTCGCGACGGTGCGCAATTTCGAGGAAGGATCGAGTCGGTCTACACTCGGTTCACTGAAATTGCGGGTGAGCCACTGTCACTCACGGATGGTTACACGTTTGGCCAAACTCTCATCAATGACTTCGGGCGACCGTATGAGAGAGGGTTCAATTCTGTCACGGGATTTTCCGCATGGACCACAGCAGGCCGTTGGGTAGGGTACGTTCGGGGCGAGTACCAGCAAAGTCCCTCCGCGCCATCGCTCCCGGAGACAGCACTCATAATAAATAACCAGACGATTGCTCCTACATTGACTCCACCTGCCACGCCTATATCTTCACTCAGTCAGGTTCAGCTTCTCGACGCTTACGTCGGGTTGAATTTCAACAATTGGCAGATCACTTTCGGAAAGCAGAGTCTGTGGTGGGGTCCAGGCAATGGCGGTCCGATGATGTTTAGCAACAATGCGGCGCCGATCAAAATGTTTCGCATTAACCGCATGGTGCCGCTTCAGTTACCCAATTTTCTCCGTTGGCTCGGGCCGATGCGGACGGATTTCTTCTTTGGCCAGCTCGCGGGATACGAGTTTGTCTTAGACCCTTCGGGTCTCGTCGGCCAATTCGGCCAATCCCTTGATCCGCAGCCCTTTATTCACGGACAGATGATCAGTTTTAAGCCGACGCCTAATTTTGAGTTCGCTTTCTTCCGCACTACGATCTATGGTGGCCCGGGCTATCCCCTCACGACGCGCAGACTGATCAGCAGCCTTTTCACTACCGGCAACGAACCCGCTGGTGGTATTTCGAAGCCCGGGGACCGCCGCTCGGGATTGAGCTTTAGCTATCGTCTGCCCCACCTGCGCAAATGGCTAACGCTTTACGGTGACGGCTTTACGGACGACGAGTTCTCGCCCATCGCTTATATGGATGTCTCCGCATGGCATGCCGGGCTCTATCTGTCACACCTTCCCCGCGTGTCCCGCCTGGATCTTCGAGTCGAAGGCGTTTACACCGATGTGCCCGGGGGAGTGAGTGCTAACACCAAGAACCCCGGTTCTTTTTATCAAAACGGAACCTGGCGCAACGGTTATACGAACAACGGAGACTTAATAGGGAGCTGGATTGGCCGCGGCGGGCAAGGCGCGCAAGCTTGGTCGAACTACTGGTTTAGCCCGCGCAACCGTTTGCAATTCTACTTCCGCCACCAGAAAGTGAGCCAGGAGTTTCTTCCTGGTGGTGGCTCGCTGACAGACGCGGGTGTCCGGACCGATTATTTGTTGCGTTCGAATCTCAGTCTTTCTGTTTCCGTGCAACACGAGCGTTGGCTCTTCCCTGTAATTCAGCCGAACGCAGCCCACAATGTGACGGCCTCAATAGGAATTATGTTCGAGCCACAAAAGATTTTTCGCCCCGCTCAAGCCGATACAGCAGATAAACCGCCTGCGCAGGGTGGGAGCCAATGAACTCCGCGGCCAGCGCCCCTGTCCGTCGGCCCGTTCCCGAGGTGCCGGAAGACCATCTCCCTCTCGCGCCCGAACCTGAGGAGACTCGGCAAGCTAACGAAAACTCGGTCGCACACCTCCGGCTCCTTTGGAAACATCGCCGGTTGCTTGCGCGCGTCGTCTTCGCTGGCATCGTTGCGAGCACGCTGATCGCCCTCCTCATCCCGACCTGCTACGAATCGACGGCGCGCCTGATGCCGCCTGATAACACGCAAACGGGAGGCCTTGCCATGGCTGCGGCGGCGCTCTCGGGGGGTGCCGGGGGCCTCGGAGGCATTGCCGGCGACATGCTCGGCATTAAGAGTACGAGCGACATCTTTGTCGGGATCCTTTCGAGCCGCACGGTTCAGAACAAACTGATCCAGCAATTTGACCTCAGGAAGATTTATGGTGACCGCGGCATGGAGGCAGCAAGTAAGGACCTAGCGGAGCGAACGGGCATTGCTGTCGATCGTAAGAGTCAAATCATCACTCTCACCGTCACGGACCACGATCCGAAGCGCGCGGCAGCAATGGGTCAGGCGTACGTGGAAGAGCTCAATCGCCTTGTGGCTGAGTTGAGCACCTCGTCCGCGCGTCGCGAACGCATCTTCTTGGAAGAACGGTTGAAGGCGGTCAACCAGGATTTGGAAACGGCAGAGAAAAACTTCAGTGAGTTCGCCAGCAAGAACGCGGCTATCGATGTCAAGGAACAAGGCAAGGCCATGGTGGAAGCCGCGGCGACGCTCCAGGGGCAACTCATCGCCGCGGATTCAGAACTCGAAGGCCTGAAGCAGATTTATACCGACAATAACGTACGTGTGCGATCTGTGAAAGCCCGTATTGACGAGTTGAAGCACCAACTCGATAAGCTGGGTGGGAAAGGCGAGAGCATGACGACTGTCTCCAGCCAGCCGAGCGATTCCCTCTATCCTTCTATCCGAAAGCTCCCGCTGCTTGGCGTCACTTACGCGGATCTCTACCGCCGCACCAGAGTGCAGGAAGCGGTTTTCGAAACTCTCACCAAAGAGTACGAGATGGCTAAAGTGCACGAGGTCAAAGAGATCCCTGCGGTAAAGGTGCTCGACTATCCGAATATTCCGGAGAGAAAATCGTTCCCCCCACGGACACTGATCCTTTTCCTCGGAATGACATTGTCCTTTGCTGCTGCCGCGACTTGGGTCTTTGGAAAAACGACTTGGGATCGGGCGGATGTGAACGATCCGCGCAAGCAGTTCGCCCAGGAAGTGTTTACAACCGTGAAGGCAGCGATCCCGCATTTTTCGCAGAACGGTAAGGGAGAAGTCGCTGGCCTGGAGAAATCCCGGCGCTGGTACAGCCGCCGTGATCAGGATGCGGAACAGAAGTAAGAGTTTTGTTTGTAGGTAATTTATTCTAAACGGGTTAGGTCGCAAATGCCCTGTAAGTGACGGGGCGAAGCTGTATCAACGGAAAGATCATGCGATTGGCAAGCTGCATGGAAATCTCGGACAGTACGACGAATCCTGCTGACTATCCGGGGATCGAGGCCAGCTTCTTTGAACCGCTCTGGTATGTTGCTTACACAAACGCAAACCACGAAAAACGTGTAACCCAACAACTGGAGAAGCGGTCCGTCGAGCACTTTCTGCCGCTCTATGAGTCGACGCGGCGATGGAAAGACCGCCGTGTGCGCCTTCAGATGCCATTGTTCCCGGGGTATGTTTTCGTAAAGCTCGCGTTGCGCGATAGGTTACAGCTTTTGCAAATTCCCGGCGTCGTTCACTTGGTCAGTTTCAACGGTCATCCCGCTCCGTTGCCCCAAGAAGACATCCGGGCCATACGGAACTGCTTGGACGGTGGCCATCAGGTCGAACCACATCCTTACTTGAGAGCTGGGCGTCGCGTGCGAGTCATGAGTGGACCTTTGCGAGGGCTGGACGGAATCATCCTGCGCAGAAAAAACAAGGCGCGCTTTGTCCTCTCGTTCGAACTAATCATGCGGTCGCTGGCAGTCGAGATTGACGAGACCGAGCTCATGCCGGCCTGTTGAGACTGCTGTTGAGCCAAGGTGAGGAGTCTTCGGTTCCCGGAATTCATGTCCTCAATTTTTTGAACGATTGCTAAAGCTGTGAATACTCTACGAGCCACTATGGGGAATGTGCCTCAATTGAACACTGACGAGACCTTGCGCGTGCCTCGTCGTGTCGTGAATGAAATCGGACAGTCAAATGGCTGGCTTCGCTCCGTCGTCTCAGCTTTGCCCGCCGCCTCCAGGCTCGTGCCGGCTGCGTACAGCATCGCTGACCAGGCGCTGGCAGTCGGAGCTACTTTCCTGGCCAACGTGATGCTGGCCCGCACGCAGAGTAAGGAAGAGTACGGAATGTTCGCGCTCTCCTACTCGCTCTTCACGTTTTTGGCTGGCCTGCATAATTCCGCCATCCTCGAGCCTTGCACCGTTTACGGCTCCGGAAGGTATCGCAGCCGCTTTTCCGAATACTTGCGGCTAATGGTCCGCATAAACGCGTTCGTCGGACTCCTGCTCAGCATGGCGTTGCTGCTGGTTTGCCTGGGGCTCTACTGGGCCGCTCCACAGTACGTCTCTCGCGCGCTGCTGGGCCTGGGGCTAACCGTGGGCGTCCTCCTGTCCGGCACGTTTCTCCGGCGTGTGTTTTACCTGCAACGTCAGCCAGCGTTTGCCGCGCAAGCGTCTCTCATCTGTTTTGTAACGGTCGCCTCTGCGCTCTGGCTCGTGGCCAAAGCTCACCTCCTGAGCGGTTTCGCGGTATTCATGATCCTCGCGCTGGGTTGGATCGCCGCGGGTCTCAGCTTGGGAAGGAAACTCGATCTCGGGCGCCCGGGCCCGTCCTTTTTAGATTTGGAACCGAATTATTGGCGCGAGCACTGGAAGTATTCGAAATGGGTTCTCTCCACCGCGTTTGTGTTTCAGCTCACGACGCAGGGCTATTACTGGATCCTCGCCGGATTTGTCTCTGTCAAGGATGTCGCCGGCCTCAGGGCCATGCAAATGCTCGTAGCGCCGATGGACCAGGTTTTCATAGCCTTATCGTTCTTGGTCATCCCCGCGCTGGCCGCCCGCTACGCGACCAACAGGATGGGCAGTTTCCTCTTATTTACAAAGCGCTTTGGATTGGCGGTCGTGAGCGCCACCGCGCTCTTCGCCCTTGCGCTCCGCCTCGTGGGTAAGCCCGTGATGCACTGGCTATACGCCGGAAAGTTTGATGATCTAGCTCCCCTGCTCAACATTCTGGCGTTCCTGCCGCTGACCATGGGAATTGGGAACACAATGAACAATGCACTGAAATCCGTCGAAAAGCCGAAGCTCGTCTTCTACGCCTATGTGTGCAGCGGAGCAGCAACGCTCCTTGTGGGGATTCCCCTGGTAATCCATTTCGGGCTGCGCGGCGCCCTTTACGGGCTTCTGCTTTCAGCGGCCGCGTACACGACTGCCCTTGCTGTGGGCTTTCTTTGTAGCGTTTACACAAAAGCACGAGAATAAATTATGTCAGTTTCCAGGGTTAATTCCTCATCATATCTGTCACCTGAGGGCGATTCCTCGCCTGCCTCGGCGCGTGCTTTCGCTCGATTGTTTCCGGCAAGACCGGTGAGCGCCCGGGGGCACCAGTGTTTGAGCGGGTCCTGGACCGCGGAGTACAAGAATTGGAAGGACGAACATGATTAACTTCTACGATGTAAACGACCCAAGCCGCAAGGTTCACCCGGATTCTTGGTTGGGGAAGCTCTTGCGAATGCCGCTGAGGGTCATTCCTAAAAATGCTGTCCTTCCGATTTTGCAAGGACCTGGGAGGGGTTTGAAATGGATCGTCCGCTCCTACAACCACGGTTGCTGGCTCGGATCATACGACTTTGAGAAGCAAGTCGTTCTGAGAGAAATAGTTCGGCCCGGGGATGTGGTTTACGACATCGGTGCGCACGTGGGTTATTTTTCAATTATTTTCGGCAAGCTCGTCGGTGCTACCGGCGCGGTTTACGCCTTCGAGCCTGTCGAAGAGAACTATAATTTTATTCTGCAACATATTGCAATCAACAAATTGACCAACGTGTGGGCCACCAATGCCGGTATTGCGGCTTCTTCAGGGACCGCTTGCTTTGCGACTCTAAATCATACGGCGACATACCACCGCACTGATTCGGGCCCAGTTCGGGTGTCCGTATACAACCTGGAAGAGTACGTTCGGGATAACCGTCTTCCGGCGCCTGACCTGATCAAAATGGATATCGAAGGGGAAGAAATGTACGTGATCCCGTCCATACTGGATTTCGTCGTTCGTCACCGAACCAAGCTGCTCATCTCCACCCATGATAATGGGAGTGCTGGAGTTCTTGGAAAGCTCCTGTCCGCTAACGGGTACTCCGTTCGTCCGCTGCAGTGGGCATCTCATCCTGCGGAACGAAATGTTGCGAGTGCCACCTTACTTTTAGCTCGTGTATGAATGCGGCGCAGCGCATTGTCACTTTTCAAATGGGTTAGCCAAGCAGACACCTCCGTAAGTATATCTTTGTGTCGATAAGCAAACAATTACTTGAGCATTACGAGAAGGCCTATGTCGAAGAGAATCCAGCAATGGCCGAAGGTCGTTCCATAGCGGCCGAGAAGAAATCTGAAAACATCATCACGCTCTGCAGATCCCTGCCACATGATAGGGTTCTGGAGATAGGAGCTGGCGATGGTGCGGTACTATTAGCTCTCGGAAGGCATGACTTTGCCGGCGACATGACCGCCTTAGAGATCTCTGCGTCTGCCGTCGAGCGCCTGAAAGCTCTCAAAGTTCCCGGATTGTCTGCGGAGATCTTTGATGGAGCGCAAATTCCTGCTCCGGCCGACGCCTTTGATCTCGCCATTCTCAGTCATGTTGTCGAACACCTCGAAAATCCACGTCAGCTGCTCAAAGAGGCGGCCCGAGTCGCAAAGAATCTCTTTGTGGAAGTGCCGTGCGAGGATAACCGCGGAGCGGGCAGCAATTGGCATTGGAATCCGGAAGGCCACATCAATTACTACACCCCGCGAAGCATTCGGTTTCTGGTTCAGTCTTGCGGGTTGCGAGTTCATAGGCAGAGAGTCACTGACTGGGCGCTTCCGACTTATATTTTTGAGAACGGCTTGCTGAAGGGCCTGATCAAGTTTGGAATTAAGCGTTTGGCGTTGCCGTTGCCACTGAGTAGCAAAATATTTACCTACAATTGCGCTCTGGTAGTATCCCGCCAGAGCTAGAACGGAAACGTGACAGCTCTTCTCACTGAGCCAACCGCCGAGGAAATCATGTTACCCGTCTCAAGGTTAGTAGAGCGTACCATCGAGTAAAGGATCTGATTTCTTACAACAAGACAGTGAGTTCCAAGGGTTGAGATGATGTCTCTATATTTGCAAACGGTTTATCCTGAATCGTGCTTCGGTGGCTTTAGCGATATCGATTCGACTGTGATTTTTTACAATCGTGTCCGATCTCTGCTGTGTGAATCGTCAGTCGTGCTCGACGTCGGATGCGGAAGAGCTGAGTACAAAGACGATCCAATTCCGTACCGAAGAGAACTCAGAACACTTCGGGGAAAGTGCAGAAGCGTGATAGGAATAGACGTTGACCTTGCGGCGGAAACCAACCCATTCATCGACACGTTTTATCAAATTAATGGATCCGGATGGCCGCTTGCAAATGGATCCATCGATCTCTGTTTGTGCGATTGGGTAGTGGAGCACTTGGTCGAGCCATCCGTTTTGTTTTCAGAAGTTGCTCGCGTGCTGCGACCGAACGGCACGCTCTGTATCCGCACGATGAACAAATTTAGCTATCCTGGGGTCGCTTCGAGGCTCGTTCCAAATCGGTTGCACGCAAAGTTGCTGGATTTCTCTCAGAAAACTCGCAAACACGAGGACGTATTTCCGACGCTATATCGATGCAATTCTATTAGAGCCGTGAAAACGCAGATGCGGCGGTACGGATTGACTCCAGTGGTTTATGGCTATGAATCGGAACCCGCCTACTGCGAGTTCTCGAGGTTGGCTTTCGCAATGGCATCCTTGGTCAGAACTGTGACTCCGCAATTTTTGAGAACAACGATATTTGCGTTCGGTCGCAAATCAGCGTAGGCACCGCCCCACTCGGTTCAAGAGCTCTGAAAATACGGGAGGCAGATAATTAAAGATATCCTCGTTTTTCTTCGATTCTGTCCGGTGCCGGGCAGCGAAGTGACACCAGAGACGTAGAGTGGAAACCGGTCTTACATTTTCGAACAATGTCGCCGCCATTGCGTGGTGGCTATTCCTCCTCTTAACATTTTTCGTGTTCCGGCGGTGCGTCGGCTATAAACAGACCAATACGTTTAGCATTTTTCTGCCGCTAACACTTGCTACGAACGGCATTCTGGTCCCGTTATCGCAGCAGCTCAACGAGCAAATTACGGCTTTCCATATCACCAGATTTAGCGATTACTGGCTAGGACTTGCAGTGATGTATGCATCAATTCCATTGGGGATTCTCATTGCGAACGTATTCCGCCGAAAGAATCGACTCTCAGATTCCGAGCTACAGGAAACTGATATAGTTGGAAATCCTCGCGGCGTCAGAATTTATCTCGTCATCGTTCTTCTGATTAGTCTGATTTCAATTGCGCAGATATATGCAAGCGGGCTGAGCTTCGATCTCTATTCCTATGTCACCCTGAAAATGGATTACATGGACTACGCGGCTCACCGATATGGGTTCGCTGAGGCCACGAGTGGGTGGCCCTATTTCCTGTACAACAAATTACCATATGGGATTGCGCCGCTATCCATCGTCATCGTTTGGAATGCACGTGGCTTGGAGAAATGGAAAAAAACCGTGTTCCTTGGCATTTTGGCGATTGCCATCATGCAGACCGGTCACAAGATGCCCTTGATTGTGCTGGCGGCTTTCCTGGTCCTCTCTCGTGTACTCATTCGCTGCCGCTTTCGAGTAAGTAGTACTGTCCTTTGGAGCGGCTTGGCGGTTTTGCTGATCGCCATGTTGGTTGTCATTCCGCTTTTCTACCTTATGCAAGGGGAAGAAACTTACAGGTCTGCGACGTTTTGGGCAGCTGAGCGAATTTTTCTTGAACCGGCGCGCGGGCTGCAGCTTTATTTTGAAACCTACCCAGCGATTCACCCTTTCTTGCATGGCACCAGTACCCACGCGATTGCGGTTCTGGTTGGGGCGAAGGACTACGTCACGCCATCGGCATACATTCCGAACGAAGTTCTTGGAATTGAAAATACGAGTTTTCCCGCGCTCTTCATTGGAGAAGCCTGGGCTGATTTTGGATATGTAGGTATCGTACTTGCTTCGGTAGCCGTCGGTTTTCTTTTGCAGATCTACAACGTGTGGTTTTTCAACCAGAGGAAGCCGAAGCTGGAAGAAGTAGCTGTATTCATCTCGATTGTCCTGTCAACGATCCACCTTGAAGCTAGCAATCTAATGACCTCTCTGTTTAGCTATGGCATGATAAGCAGTTTTATTATTTATCGTGTGGTAAGAAATGGACCCTTGCGTGCGTCCGCGTTTGTTCGGGTTGAGCTGGGAACGCCCTTCCAACCGATAGCGGGAAAATGAACCTACTCATCACGATAGATGTTGAAGCCCATCGCGTAACTGACGAAATCAGCGGTCCGCATTCCGATAGCCTGGGAGAAATTCTTGCCGCCTTCCAGCGCTTCGATTGCCGAGCCACATTTTTTGTTGACTTGTGCGAGGTCCCCACCTGGGGAGAGAATTTCATGCGGGACGTCTGCAACCGCATTCGCGACGCCGGTCAAGACGTTCAACTGCACGCTCACCCGCATCATGTAAGCGGCGACCAAAAGCGATGGCTACTCAGCGAGTATTCGAGAGAAGAACAAGCCTTGATTCTCGACTACGCAATCGAACAATACCGGAAGTTCATGGGAACGCAGCCCCTGGCGTTTCGTGCAGGAGGATTTGGCGCCAATCGAGACACCCTGGAGCTCCTTGCGGAACGCGGAGTGAAAATCGATTGCTCGTTGATGCAGGGTTGGCGAGGTTGCGATCTCGCGGCGCCAGTGGCGGGAGCGCCTTTCGTTGTCCACGGAATCCGGGAGATTCCGCTGACGCCGGCAACGTTGCTCGGCTTTCCGAGCCGCCCTCTGCGGACCGCAGCGATCGACTTTAATTGGATTCCGTTCTTTGTAATCAAGCGAATCTTGCGCCGGCTGCGGTACGAAAAGGCTCCAATAGCGACAATTTTAATGCACAGTAGCTCCTTGTGCATGCGCCTTGGCTCAAAGCGGTTTCCTTATCGCACTTCTCGTCTAAGAAAACTTGAGAAGCTGCTGACTTACCTTCGCGATGAGTGTTTTGCCGTAAGCTGTGTCGCTGATTGCGAGCAGCTAGGGCTATGGGAACGTGCCTACTCTCGTCCAATCGTTTACGTGGAAAAAAATTTAGCCGTTCAATATTTGAGTTTACTTTTCCAGAGCTTCGTTGGTGCAACATTCAAGCAACGATTCGCCTATTTCATTAGTGCCAACGTGGTTGTTGCTGTTGCCCTGTTAATTGTAGTGGCTAGATACATGCTGCGTTGAATCCTATTGTGACTGCCAGACAGGACTATATTAGAGTTGCAGTTTCCCAGCGATATCTCCCTCATTATCGAATTGCATTTTTTGAGGAAGTGCAGCGTCTGCTCCGTGAGCGTGGCGGCTGTTTGCAGTTGTTTTACAGCCTGGAGATGGGCAAGGTCGATGCTCCTCCGGTGTGGTCGCGCCGAATCAAAAGTTGGAGCATCGAACTGCCTCTCGCAGAAATTCCAGAGAGGGCGCTCTTTGCGCCAGGCCTCGTGGGGCACCTCCTGGCCTTCCGCCCGGATGTAGTGGTGCTGGAGGATCTCTCTGGCCTTGTCAATAGCCTGCATGCGTCCATGTACTGTCGCCTCTTTTCAAAGCCGTACTTGATCTGGGGCTTGGGAAGCGTTCCGCGGAAGAGGCAGTCACGATTGCGGACGCTCCTTGCTCCGTTCATCAAGTTTTTGTATTCCGGCTCATCCGGATTCATTTGTTATAGCAATCACGCCCGGGAGGTGTACTCCAAGTACGGGAAGCCCACGTTTGTTGCGCCCAACGCGTTTCTTTCTAGGATGGATCTTCAGGAAATCGAGGCTGTCAAGCGCAGCATCGAGAGCCGTTATCGCGAGAGCGTCATTCGCTTGGTTTCGATAGGGGCATTCAAGACGCAAAAGAGACTTGATGTGCTACTGCATGCCATCGCTAGGCTCTCGGATATCGATATCGAATTACATCTCGTTGGCGACGGTTCGCTGAGAAGTGAGTTGGAACGACAGTGTGCAGTGCTAGGGTTACAAGACAGGGTCTTTTTTCATGGTGCGCTCTTCAGCAGGCAAGAAAAAGCGCAAATCTTCTTGAAATCACATCTAGGTTTGATGCCGGGTAGAGGAGGCCTCGCGATCCAGGAGCTGATGGCGCATGGCATTCCCGTGGTCAGTGGCATAGCGGATGGAACCGAGCGCGACCTTATCTGCAATGGGATGAACGGCTACCTTACCGATGACTTTCTCTCGCCGGAAGACATTGTGCTTCGGATTCGCGAATTCGCGACGCTTTCCCCGGAACAAAAGCGTGCGATTGCGGAACGAGCCCTCGATACAGTTCTCCATGCGGAAAACGTAGAAACGATGGCTAAAGGATTTGTAGAAGCGCTCGCCGCAACGTCCCTCGGCACAGTGGTTGCGCCTGAGCCTGCATCTGAACGAAGCTAACTCAAATTCTATGTCGAGCGTATGTGGTCAAGTTTTCATGATCGGTGCGTTCCCGCCTCCAACGAACGGGAAGTCATTGATAGGTTCGGCAATGCGGGAGAGACTGCTAGAGTGCAAGATTCCCGTACAGTCCATTGATTTGGCTCCCAGCTCTTTGGGGCGAACATGGGCCACGCGGCTCGGACTCTCAAGAATCGCAAGGATTGGCGGCGGACTCTTACGGTACTGGGCAGCAGCGCAGGCACATCCAGGCTCGACGCTCTACATCGGGTTATCGGGAGGTCCCGGCCAGGCATTCGATCTCCTGTTTACGCTAATTGGACGTTTGACAAGAGCGCGCATCTATTTCCATCACCATAGCTTCGCTTATATCGATCGATCAAATATTCTTACCAGACTGCTGATTTGGTGCGCCGGGAGACGGGCTACACACATCGTTCTTTGTGCGGGCATGGCGAGCTCTTTGAAGCAAACATATCCAACGATTGAACAACTGCTAGTTATCTCAAATGCGTCCTTACTACCAACAGATCTACTCCGTCCCATGCGGGAGAGCTGCATTCCAAATCGATTGGGCTTCCTAGGAAACATATCCGTCGAGAAAGGGATATTGGAATTCTTGGATGTCATGCAGATATTGTGTGCCCGAGATAGGCATATAACAGGATATCTCGCTGGGCCTTTTCAGGACGCGAAGGTAGAGAAAAAAGTGAAAAAGAGATTGAACGCTCTTCCGCAGGTAGAGTACGTCGGTCCCAAGTATGGCAAAGAAAAGAGCAATTTCTTCAACTCGATAGATGTTCTGCTTTTTCCGACAAAATATGCACATGAAGCTGAGCCGGTGACGGTTTTGGAAGCATTGGCACATGGAGTTCCCGTAATTGGATGGGATCGCGGTTGTCTCCCGAGCATGATTGCCGGCACAGAGGGCTTCTTGGTCCCCAAGTCGACAGACTTTGTAGCCGCTGCGGTGCGGCAAGTCCTTGACTGGAGGAGTCTACCTGAGACTTTTGGTGAGGCTTCGAAGGCTGCGGTCGACCGGTTCTTCCAGCTTGGCGCTCGTGACGCGGGGACCCTTGCCGAACTATTGCTCGACATTCCGGCAACACCGGAGATTTAGTCGTGCTTGTCCGAAAGCCAGCGAGCAAATCTCATTCACGGGCCGGTCGTCCGCAAACCCTGTCTCTCTCTGCTTCATAGCGAGAAAACGATTTGAAAAAGCATTGATCACCGGTATCACCGGGCAGGATGGAGCTTAGTTGGCAGAGTTCCTGCTGGATAAAGACTATGAAGTCCACGGCAGGAAGCCGTAGCGGGCCGGATCACAAGATGAATGGTGGAGGGGACAGATGCAGCAAGTAGTTGTGAAAACATCTGAGCGCAAGTCGATCCCGATGCGAGTTGACGAACCAGCGGAGAGCCATGCACGCGAGAGCGCAGCCTGTCTTTTATGCAATGGTGCGCTCGAGAAGTCTGTCGGCGAGCTGATTGACACTCGGTTTGGGATCGAAGGCACCTACGAAGTGTGGCGCTGCCTTGACTGCGGTTTGGAGCAGATCTCTCCTGTCCCGTCCCCCGCCGAGCTGGGCCGTCTCTACGAGTCCTACTACAACTTTGGCGGCGAGCGAGGGACCTCCTACACACGCCTCCGCGAATGGTTCTTTTCTTCTTGGCTCTACCGCCTGTGGATTTTTCTCGACGGCGATATTTCGTTTCATGGACGCAAAGGCGTCGGACGCTTGCTGGACGCGGGTTGCAACGAGGGGCGCGGGCTGCGAATTTATGCCCGCAATGGTTTTCAGGTGGAAGGCTTGGAGTTGAATCCAAGCGCCGCTGCGGTGGCCCGCGAAGCAGGTTTCAAAGTTCATCTGGGCGACACGGCGGATTTCGCCGCACGCGCGGCTTACGATGTGGTGGTCCTCTCGAATGTTTTGGAGCACGCGCCCGATCCTAAAAAGGTGCTGTTCAATGTTCGTGGAAATCTGAAGCCGGGCGGCCAGCTCTGGATCAGTTGTCCGAACAGCCGGAGCTGGCTGCGGAAAGTCTTCGGGCGATCCTGGATCAACTGGCATGTGCCATTTCACATTTCGCACTTTTCTGCTGAGACTCTGCAGCGTTTATTAACCGAAGCAGGATTCCAAAACATGGAAACCCGCCAGGTCACCCCTGCTCTCTGGGTTACACAGTCTTGTATCGCTCGGCTTTTTGCAAAAGAAGGCAGGAAAAACACACGGCTGCGGAACCCATTCTTGACCCTGGCGCTAATGGTTTTTGCCAGGTTTGTCTTTTTCCCGGCGCTCTGGATTGGCAATCGCATCGGACGCGGCGATTGTCTGCTGGTTGTCGCAACCAAAGCATAGAGCATGCGTATTCTTATCCACGGAATTAACTTCCTCCCCGAATCTGCGGGAGTCGGGAAATATACGGGCGAGATGGCCCACTGGCTCGCTGCCGAAGGACACGAAGTCCGTGTTGTCACAGCGCCGCCATCTTTCCCTCAATGGCGTGTCTCGCCCGGATACCGCTCATGGCGCTACGACTCGCGGCCGCTTCCCGAGCAGCCAAAGAAATTGGAGGTCTGCCGATGCCCAACTTGGGTGCCAAAGAATCCAAACGGACTAAAACGATTGCTTCACCTCGCCAGTTTTGCGCTCAGCAGTCTGCCAGTCATGTTGTGGCAAACGCGATGGCATCCCGACCTCGTGCTATTGGTAGAACCGACGTTTTGCTGTGCCCCGCAGGCATTGCTGACCGCGCGCTTGTCTGGCGCCAAAGCTTGGCTGCATATCCAAGATTTTGAGATTGATGCAGCATTCGAACTGGGAGATCTAACCTCATCCCGCGGACAAAAGTTAGCCCAGACCTTCGAGCGATGGCTGCTGCGAAAGTTTGATCGAGTCTCGGCGATCTCCGGACAGATGGTTGGTCGCCTCATGCTGAAAGGGGTAGATCAGTCTCGTTGTGTGCATTTCCCGAACTGGGTGGACACCGGGGCAATCTACCCTCTCTCCAATCCTTGTTCTCTCAGGCGGGAGCTCGGAATCGCGGAAAACGCCGTTGTCGCACTGTACGCGGGAAGCATGGGGAAAAAGCAAGGGCTCGACCTCTTGGTGGATACTGCGCGTCAGTTGTTGCACCGCTCCGAGCTACGATTTGTCTTCTGTGGTGACGGTTCTTATCGGCAAGTTTTTGTTGAGAAGGCCAAGGGTTTATCGAACGTCACTATTCTGCCGTTCCAACCATCCGAGCGCTTGAATGATTTGCTGAACCTGGCAGACATCCATCTCCTCCCGCAACGCGCCGGCGCCGCCGATCTTGTCATGCCGTCGAAGTTGACGGGAATGCTTGCAAGTGGCCGGCCCGTCATCGCAACGGCCCATCAGGGCACGCAATTGGCGAGCGCGGTGCGGGGACGTGGAATAGTTGTCCCACCTGGTGATCTGGATGCGTTTGTGTCAGCCCTGCTTGAGCTCGCGGCAGACAGTGATCTGCGCCTGACGCTGGGAAAGGAGGCACGAAAGTACGCTGTTTCTCATTTGAACCGCGAGGAAATTCTCCACCGATTCGAACGGTCCATCTTGGACGCTTGCGATATCCCCTCCGTAGATGCTGAGCCATTTGCTGCGTCGAGAGTTAAACTTGCGGTTAAAAAAACCGCGACGGCAGTCGGAAACATCGGCGACGAATGACCCGGAAAGAATCATGCAATTCCTTAATCGAAAATCGAATCTTCAAAATTTAGTTGTGCGTTGGACTGATAAGGTGGAACACCGAAGCGTTCTCGCAATTCTCTCAGCACAAGCCCAAATCCGAAAACTGTGCCTTTCCGATGAGGCATCTGTCCGCGATCTTCGTACTCTCGCGGTAGTTGTCTCTCCGTTGTAAGTGCAGTCTGAAGCCCGTTTTCCTTAGGAGATCTATGTCGACTGTCAGTATGGCACCCGAACGCCTACCGCTGCCCTTGAACGCGAATGAATTGTCCGGCCAACGGCCGCGAGCGATCCTCATGTCTCGTCAAGTAATCTGCGTCCTCGTTTTCGTTCTGACAGATCTTTCTGCGATCGCCATTTCTCTCGAGCTGGCGATACTCACAAGACAGTATTTCGTTCCCCACGTGGACACTTATCTCCAGCCCTCGACCTTTCCATTCGTGCACTACCTATCCTTCGGGTGGTTGTGGCTGGTGCCTCTTATATTTTTCGCCGTCGAAGGTCTCTACACTCGGCGCCGTTCACAATGGAATGAAGTCGGCTACTTAATTAAAGCGGTTGCGTTGAGCCTAATCGCTATGCTGGCTGCACTCGCCTTGACTCAACTTAGTCCCCTTGTGTCCCGCACGACGATTCTTTTCACCGCGATGAATCTTTTTGTTCTCTTGCCCATCGTGCGTTATTGGACGAAGCGTGCTCTGGGAGCGCTGGGCCCATGGAGAAAACGGATTCTGATTCTGGGAGCAACCGACATGGCAGTGCTCGCCATGCGCGGATTGGCCGCTGATACGTTTTTGGGCTACGAGGTTGCAGGAGTGCTCGACGATAATCCCAGTAAGAAAGGCAATTGCATCGGAGCTTGCAAAGGCAAGCCTGTAAATATCCTAGGGAATCTTTCAGAGGCCCGCGAGCAAATGCAGCGAACCAACTCCAGGGACGTATTGATTGCCATGCCGAGCCTGCGTGAGGAGAAGCTATTGGAACTCGTTCACGAGCTCCAGCCATCTTGCGACAATATCTATGTGGTGCCTCAACTGTGGGGCCTCCCCATGATGAATTTGCAAGTGGACGGTTTTCTTCGCGAGCGTGTGATGATGCTCAAACTTTCCAACAACCTCGCGAAGCCATGGAATGGCTGGTTGAAGCGTGGCTTCGATTTGTTGCTAGGGACCGTCGTCACGATGATCGTGCTTCCCATATGCCTCATCGTTGCAATTCTTATCAAGTTGGAATCCAAAGGGCCTGTGCTATTCGTTCAAGGAAGACTTGGATATCGGGGTGGGAATTTCCTCTGTCTCAAGTTCCGGACGATGCGCGTAGATGGAGATGAAATGTTCGCCCGGTACCTGAAATCCAACCCAGAGGCGATGGATGAGTGGCAAAAGTACGCCAAATTGAGGCGACACGATCCTCGCCTCACGCGGCTGGGTGGCTTCCTTCGGCGATGGAGCCTTGACGAGTTGCCGCAACTGTTCAACGTTCTCAGGGGCGAGATGAGCTTGGTAGGTCCCCGTCCGTATCTCCCGCACGAACTAGATCGCATCGGGGTTGACCTTCACACTATTCTCTCAGCACGCCCCGGGATGACTGGATTCTGGCAAGTAAGCGGCAGAAATCAGCTGACCCTCGAAGATCGTGTCAAGCTCGAAGCCTGGTATGTCCGCAACTGGACCCCATGGTTGGATGGTATTGTTTTTGCGAAGACATTCAGGGTGGTCTTGTTCCCGGAGAATGGATTCCAAAGTCAAGACGCTGTAGGTGGCGATTCCGGTGTGTCCGAGGACTCAACGCTACAGGTGGTTTCCGCGGCGCTCACCACGAAGCCGGGCAACAGTAAGCATCAAAGCGCCGGAGCTTGATGACAGCCTTCCAACCGCCGAGGGCTTGGATTGTGCGATGTCCTTGCCTCGCCCGCAGAACGCGCTCACCCTACGATTGCTTGAAACCGGAGCAGTCTTCGTAGTTCTCGATTTGCCGTTACCTGCAGATGCCTAATCTCATCACCATCTTCCACTAACAAAATGGAACGAGCGGTAGCGTAAGACCCTTACCACTCCGCATCGCCTTTCCTTCCTCAGTTCATCCTTCCTCCTCGTTGCCGTATTGCCCAGAACAGCGGCACCGATTCCTGACTCCACCCGAACTAATGCGTCTGGACTTCGGTCCACGTTTGGAAACAGGAAATCCTGCCGCGATCCCTTGCGACGAACTCTGACCTGTTTTCAGCACGATTCCTGTAAGTTCCATGTTTGATTGAATATGATCCGGAACTCAGGTTCGGATACTGCTCCAGATTAGAGGTTCAACTCAAGAAGTCGAGAACAATCCGAGAACAGTTCCAACTCGAGAACCATTCGAGAACAAAATCCCAAAAATACCCCCCAAAACCATGATCTATGACGCAGCAAGAGGCAATACGAATCAACAATATAGCTTTTCGCAAAACTTCCGTTGGTCTTAGGTTCAGAATCCTAGCGGTCCCGCCAGTTTCTTGTGTCGCGGCGCGAAATGTTCTCTGCCGGCTCGTTGGTGTGAGTAGCAAGACCAGAGGCTAGCGCTTAGCTTCGAAGATTTGCTTCGCGTCGCGCAGCTTTTGCAGGACGCGTTCTTTTTCTTCAGGGAAATTCCACTCCGGGTAGTGCGACGTTATATCCAGCACACGATCGATCCACGCCGAGAAATATTTTGCGTCTTCGGGGGAGCGCGGTGCTTTTCCGCCAACCGTCACGTAAATGGGGCTCGTGGTGGCATACGCATAGTGATCGAGAACCGGATACTCGGCCTTGTCGCTCGATGCGCGCAGCACGCACCATCCGCTCTCTTTGACCGCGATTGTGCCCTTCATGTCCGCGGAATCTTTCGGTCCATCCACCAAAAACGATTGGAACACGCGTCCGTTGCAAACGAGTTCGAGATGATCCACGAGCACAATCGAGCGCAGCTTTGCTGTGAACGAAACGTCGTCCTGCGCACGGTCCAATTTCAGTTCGTCGCCGACACGCTGACCGCCTAGCGTGAATTCGATCAGGGGCCCATTTGTTGCAAATGTCCGACCCTTTTTCAAGGCTTCGAACCAAAGCTCGACGTTCAATGGCCATTCCGGCACCCGGGCGTAGACGCGATTCATTCCGACTTGGCCGCGGATCGGAGCTGCGTAGTTTGCGGTGGCATCCGTCCCGGCGCCCGCCGGAATCCGAAATCCCAGATTCAGCAGTTTGTACCAAACCGCCGCGGTCGAGCGATGATCGCTGAATCCCACGATCTCCATGTAATCCAGTTTTCCCAGCGCCACATCGATAGGAAGTTCATCCGTGATTCTCTGCGGTGGATTCGCAAACGGGTCTGGAACTTCCTCAAACGGATGCACCGCGCCCACCAGCGCACCCTGCACATGCGCCATGTCGTACACATCCGCGTTCATCGGATACAAGCTCGCCGCCGCCGTATTCGGATATCCCGCATACCCTGGCAACAACAGGTGCTCTTTCAAGTGCAATATTCCTCGATGGCCCCAATAACTGGTGTGAAATTCCTGCCCGTGAATCACCATCGCGCCGGGCTTGGACGCCGGGTCCAGACCTTTTCCGCCATGTGCAATATCCGGGAATCTTTGTTCCTTGTTCACCACCAAGTCGTTCACCACCGCCAAGTCTTCGGCTTCGGCCTGCTGCACCAAGTGCGCCGGCGCGTTTTTATACACTCCGCCGTAGTTCATGTGCACGTGCAGATCGCCGGAAATCCATCGTTCTGTTTCCTTGCCAAGCTGCCATTTCTGCCCGAGCTGAACGTGGACGAAACGATTTGTGCCCGACGTTGTAGTCTCTTGCGCGGCTTGAAGGGGGCGCTCAAATCCGCTCATCACTTCCAAATGAAACTTTCCAGAAGGCATCGTAACCGCGTCATCGCCGGCAGTATGAAAATAGTGCGCCTCAAACCGCCGCTCCTTTCTGTCGAAGCCATCGTCCGCATGAATCCATCTCGCATTCGGCGCGAAAAAGCGTCCATCCTCGGAGGTAAGAGAGACTCGCGCAGGCGCGGGGTGGCCGTCGTGATCGGTTACGTGCAAAACGACGGTCATCGTCGGGCCGAGGAAACGGCGTTCGTTCGCATCGATTCGGCGTTGCTCCGCGCCGGGGATCGTTTGCACCCACAACTCGGTGTTTTCACCTCGATTGGAAATGAACGCAAGTTGCTTCCCGTCCGGCGACCAGCGCACGCTGGTTTCGTCCCAGTCACCATACGAAATGGGAAACGCATCGCCACCGTTTGCAGGCATCAGCCACAACTGGTGCCACTGTCGGCCAAGGTACGAGCCGTAGACCATGCGCGAGCCATCCGGCGAAAAATCCGGCCGCGCCCGCCAATTCGTTTCCTCGTAGTGAATTTCACGCGCCTCCGCTCCCGGTTCCGCTTTCATGCGCCAGAAGCCGCCGGTGCCGTGAATCTGCCCTTTGTTCGAAACGAACAGAATTTCCTGGCCGTCGCGCGTCCACACCGGACTGATTTCCATGTCGAACGCGCTGTAGTAATAGCGGGGAAGCGCACTCCTTGTTTCTCCTGTCAGCCGCACGACGTTTTCCAGTCTTCCGTCGCGCACATCGGCGCGGAAAACATGAAATCGCTTGTTGTAGGAAGTCGAAACGAACACGATGCGCTCTCCATCGGGAGACCAGCGCGGCTCCACGTTCACGGCGCCCTCTTTTGTGAGTTGCTGCGTCTTTCCCGTTGTCAGGTCCAGCAGCCAAAGCTCGATGGCATCTTTTTGATACGAAACGTATACGATGTTCTTTCCGTCCGGAGACCAGTCCGGCTGATAGTCGTATCCGGGGCCGTCCGTCAGTTGCTGTGCCATTTTCGAATCCATCTTTTGCCGCCACAGCGATCCCGCCATCGAATACGCCACTTCTTTGGAATCCGGCGACCACGCGACGCTGCTCGGCCCGCTGGTCAACTGCGGCAAATACATTTCGCGGTAGTAATAAGGATGCGGAAGGTCAATCTGCGACAGAACGGGCTTCCGCTGTGCCAACCCAGCCGGGTTAAGCGCGAAAGCCAACAGAATCAGAGAGTGCTAACGATAACGCCGACTGGAGAAGTTATTCGACATGCCGCCACAAAGCAACCGTTCTTCACGTGCGCAGGCTTGACGTCATTGGGAGCTTAAATATTCATTGGACTTTTGGAGCCATTTTGTTCGACAAATGCACTACACATCTAACCAGTTTCTCTGCTGGCGAATCTAAACCATGCTCACTCTTAAGGATGGTTATGACCTCTCTATCAGCTGTATTCTCCCGCTCCAAGCCTGCGGTAGCATCGATTCGAGCCTTAGCGTTCTCGTTCTTGATTCTGCTCCCGTCCAGCTTTTGTTCACGCGCTCACGCCCAAGACCATACCGCGCATGATATGCACTCGGCCATGTCCATGCCCATGGAAGAAGAAATGGATTCTGCAAAGGCGGCGAAACTGCTGGCGGACAAGAGAGAAAGCGAATTCAATCATCATCTGGCCGGATTTTTTGTCGTACTAGCAGGACTTTTCATTTTGGCGGAAGCCGATATCCGCAACCGCTGGCCCTCGGTTCGCTACGCATGGCCTCTCTGCTTCATCCTTTCGGGTTTCTTTGTCCTGATTTGGAGCGACACCGAGCTCTGGCCCTTCGGCCCTCAGAGTTGGTATTACGGCCTCACTCATCATCTCGAGATATTGCAGCATAAGATCTTTGCGGTTTTGCTTTTAGGGGTGGGCGTACTGGAATTGCAGCGTGCGCGCGGCATTTTGCGGGCACGCTGGTCCGGATGGATTTTCCCCCTCCTCGCGGTGGCAGGCTCCTCCCTGCTTTTCTTTCACGACCATCAAGCGGGAATGCATGGTCCTAATCACTCAGCGGTCATGCAGCGAATCCAAGCGCAGCATTTCAGTTTTTCGATGGCGGGATTCGGGATTGGTCTTTCGAAGGGGCTGGCGGAAACCAAATTCAAGTGGCAGCCTTTTTTCGAGCGTCTTTTCCCGGCGCTGCTGATCGCGCTTGGGGCACTCTTGATGGTCTACGTAGAATAGTCTGGGTCGTCGTCCCGTGCCTTTTCAGGCCAGGCCAGCTTTTGAAAGTGGCAATTCTCGTATGCGCTTCCCGGTTGCAGCAAAGATCGCGTTATATAGCGCGGGCGCAAAGGGAGGTAGGCCCGGTTCACCAATTCCCGCGGGCGGCGCTTCGCTCGGTACGATGTACACATTCGTTTCGCGCGGCGCTACGTTCATGCGCGCCATTTGGTAAGAGTCAAAGTTGGATTGGTCGATCACGCCGTTGGTCGCCGTGATCTCTCCATAGAAAGCGATGCTCGTCCCCATGGCGGCCGCGCCTTCAAATTGCTGCCGCGCCATCTCCGGATTCACGACCGTGCCAGCGTCCAATGCGCTATCCACTCTCTTGATCTGCACTTGTCCGGCGTCATTCACCTGCACCTGAACCACCGTCGCCACGTAGGTCAGGAAACTGCGGTGCATGGCCACTCCCATTCCGTAGCCATTTCCCGATTTCTGCTTTCCCCACCCGGCCTTTTCTGCCGCCAGCGTCAGCACTCGGCGGAACCGCGCGGTATCGATCGGATATTGCGCGTAGTCTCCATCGTAGTTCGGGTAGTCTTTAGCGATTTCGTTCTTGGGAATAATCCGGTCCGGCCCGAGCAGTTGCAGCAAGTATTCGACGGAATCCTTGCCCGCCGCATGAGCCAGTTCGTCGGCAAACGAATGAATTCCGAAAGCGTGATAGACGTTAGCCACCGACCGCAGCCACCCGATCCGCACATGCGCCGTCGCCGGCCCGTTCTCAGCGCGGAGATTCGCTATGGCAAATGGCACATCCGTGAAACCTAATCCCAACTCGCCTGGGTCCGAATACTTTGCGCTCACGTCAAACGTCGATCCGATGGGCGGAAAAACTGTTCTCTGCAGCCAGGCAGCCGGTTTTCCATCCGGCCCCAGCGCAGCCTTCATGTACATCGCTGCGACGGAGTGGTACACGTCAAACTTGATGTCGTCTTCGCGGCTCCAAATCACCTTTACAGGCTTCCCCGTCTTTTTCGAGAGCACTGCCGCTTCGACCGCGAAATCCGGGAACGACTTTCTGCCGAACGCACCGCCCAGCAGCGTCACGTTGACCGTCACATCTTCCTTTTTCAAGCCCACAGCCTGCGCAATCGCATCCCGCGCGCCCTGGGGATTCTGCGTGGCCGCCCACGCTTCCACTTTTCCATCGCGGTACACGGCCAGCGCCGCCGGCGGCTCCATCGCAGCATGCGCCAGCATTGGCGCGTAGTATTCCGCCTCGATGAACTTTCCGCCCTTCGCGAACTCCGCATCCACGTTGCCGTTGTCTCGCACGACTTTGCCGGGTTTCCGCGCTGTCTCCTGCAGCTCTTTCCTGTAGGCATCCGAGTTCCAAACGCTGTGCGGACTCTTTTCCCACTCGATCTTCAGTTTTTTCCTTCCCTGCATCGCCGCCCACGTGTTGTCTGCCAAAACTGCCACGCCACCCAACGCCTGAAATCCAATGGGTGGCTTGAACGCATCGATCGTGGCCGTTTGCTTCACGCCGGCAACGCCCAAAGCCGCTTTGTCATCAACGGACTTCACGCTGCTGCCGAACACCGGTGGATGAGCCACGCTCGCATAGAGCATCCCGTCCATGTGCGCATCCTGTCCGTAGGCGGCCTTCCCCGTGCACATGTCTTTCAAGTCGTAGCTGGCCGTGCCTTTTCCTATGTAGCGCCACTCGCTGCGTGCCTTCAGCTTGACGTCTTCTTTTTTCGGCACTTCCAATTTCGACGCGGCGCCCGCCAACTCGCCGTATCCTAATTTCTTTCCTGATGGCTTGTGCACTACGGAATGCAGTTCCGTGGCGCATTCCGCCGCAGGCACGCCCCACTGCGCCGCCGCCGCCCGCACAAGCATCAACCGTGCCGTCGCACCGGATTCGCGCAAAGTGTCAAAAAAGCTCCGCACGGAATGCGAGCCATCGGTATCCTGATCGCCGTATTTCTCATCACCGATCGCCTGGACAATTCTCACGCGCGCCCAGTCTGCATCCAGCTCGTCCGCAACGATGCGCGGCAGCGCGGTTCGGCTGCCGCTTCCCATCTCCGAGCGATGTGCGATCACGTAGGCCGTCCCGTCCGTATCAATCGCCAGGTAGACATTGGGGTGCAGCGGCGCCTTGGTCATCGCGTCGGATGCCCCCGCGCTCGACGCCGAGCCGAACATCTCTGCGGGCGCCCACCGCACGCTCAGCACAAACGCTCCCGCGCCCAGCATGCCCTTCAGGAATCCACGACGACCTACATTTTCAATGTGTAACATGGGACTCTCCTGATGGATGAAAATCGACGCAAAACCGCCGGATGTCAGGCTCCATCCTACCGCCATTCTTGTTTGTTGCAAGCCTGGAAGGGCAGCGGTCGCTGCGTCAGCGCCTTGAATCGTAAACCCGGCCAGGGTCGGCCGTTTACTACTGCTCGGGCCAGGCCCCCAGGCCGCGGCGCAGGTCCACCAATTGCCCCAGGTGGTAGGAGTTGTGATCCGCCAGGATCAGCGCCTCACGAAGAATCGTCTGTCCATCGCCGTGCGGAATCTTCGCGAACAAGTCAGTCCGTGGATTTTTCACCAGCTTGATCATTTCTTTCAGATCGTGCTGAAACTGATTCACGCAGTTGTCCCACGCCGAAGCGTCCGGCGGCACCGGGGTCTTCGGCCAGTAGCCTTCGGGAAAACCGGGCGACTTGTGCTTCGGATTGCGGCTGAACTCCAGGATGTCCCACTGGGCAAGCCTGGCGTGTTCCAACAACTGCCAGCCGGAATGCAGCAGGCTTTCGACGATCGCGCCCCGTTTCGCCTCGGGAAAGCCATCAATCGCGTCCATAAAGTGCACGTGCGCCCCCCCGCCCTTCAAGAGTGCGACGAGGTGTTCGCGCAGCGCCCGATCGCGGTCTCCCACAGCGCCCTTCCTTTTCGTAGTTTTCTTGTTTCTTTTCTTCACGCCCGTTTCCTACTTTTCTGAGAGGAGCACCTGTTGCGGCATGTCCGGGACAGGATGCAGAGTCGTTCTCGCAAACCCCACGTTGCGGAACATCTTCTCATATTGCGCAAGCGTATACGCATCGCCGGCGTCGGTATTAGAGAGCATGATGAGGCTGAACGCGGCGGCCATCGGCGGCGTCACGCGGTCTTCGTTTGGCACGAATTCCAAGGTGATGGCCCTGCCGCCGGGACGCAGCGCTGCATGAACGCGGCGCATCAGCTTTTCGCAAGTAGGTATATCGAAATGGTGAAAGATGTTCGTCAGGAGCACGATATCGTAGCCTTCTCCGAGGTCAGCTTCAAATGCGCTTCCGGGCCTCATGGAAACGCGATCGGCTACGCCGGCTGCCGATGCGTTTTCCTTCGCCACTTCCAGGACCGGCGCCCAGTCCACGGCGGTAATTTGTGCGTTCGGATTCTGCTTCGCAATGGTGATTCCAAACATCCCGTGTCCCGCCGCGATGTCCAGCACCTTGCAGGCTTTCCCTTCCTTTGCGCCCGCAAGGTCGGCGATGAACCCGGCCGACACGGTCGTCAACGGCGCCATGCTCCTTGCAAAGGTCACCCAAAAATCGTCGTTCGGCTTGGTATTGTCTCCTTGCGCAACGGTTGTTCCGCCCTTCTTCACCGATTCCGTCAAGGCGTCGAAATTTTTCTTGTGAGTTTCGCTCGCGAGGAAATTCGCCAGCGTCCCCATATACGCAGGCGAATGCCGGTTCAGAAAAATCGCGGACTCCTGCGTGAGCGCGAAGCGATCCTCGGTTTTGGTCAGGAAGCCTTGGATCGTCAGGTAGTCGCACAGAATACGCACGCCTCGTTCCGCTGCGTTCACTCGCTGCGCAATGACGTTTGCCCGGTCTGCACCGTCAGCGATCGCCGTGAAGATATCCAGCTCAATCGCGGCTTTAAGGGCAGCCGAGTTTTGAAACGCGGTAAGCACGCCGAAGATGTGCTCCGGCGAGGGCCGTTGGGACTGGGATGGTGTTGCCATAGTTTTGTAACTCCTTGCCTGGATCGCAGAATGTGCGGACTCATTCTAGCGGAGGTGCCTTGGGATTGAAACCATTGTTGGACTCTCGGTCCAAAGCAATTGCCCTGCAGCCCGCTACGCTGGCATACTTTCACTCCCCGCAATCGACAAGAGGCAATGGATGAAACGCGAATACCACCGCTGGCACTCTCCGCGGCTCGGCATCGAGCTCGGTGTGGTCGTCTATGGCCATTACGGTCCGCCGCTGCTGGGCTTTCCCACCAGTGCCGGCGACGAGATGGAGCTCGAAGGCCAGAGTATGGTCGGGGCCCTCGCGGATTTCATTGACGCTGGAAGAGTAAAATTCTTCACCATCAACTCCATCAATGGCCTCAGCTTTTACAATAAAGGTGCGCATCCTTTTCATCGCAGCTACGTCCAGTCCGTTTTCGACTCCTACCTGCGTGAAGAAGTCGTTCCCTTCATCTGGAACAACTGCCAATCGCCAGGCATCGCCATCTCGACCATGGGCGCATCCTTCGGCGCGTACCATGCTGCAAATTCGCTATTCAAGCACCCCGATGTGATCAAGCGGTGCTTCGCCATGTCCGGCGTCTACGACGTAAAAAATTTCATGGACGGCATGTATGACGACAACTTTTATTTCAATAACCCCGTCGATTACCTCGCCAATATGAGCGATCCCTGGTTCTACGAACAGATCGCCTCGTGCGACATTCACATCACCACCGGTACGGGCCAGTGGGAAAACAGCGGTCCGACCTACCGTCTCTCCGAAATTCTTTCCAGCAAGGGAATCCGCCACTCGCTCGACAACTGGGGCCCCCAGGGCGGCCACGACTGGCCGTATTGGAAACACCAGATGCGCGAATACCTCTCCCAGCTTTTCTGAATGGAAACGTACTTTGAGTTAGTTCCCGCGGACAAGGTGGACTTCAGGCCAGGCCGAGGTGCTCGAGCTGGTAGTGGCCCTTTTCGATGATCTGATCTTCATCGATCCAGACGTCGCAATTGCGGGTCAGCACATCCACATGCGTCTTGGATTTCCAGTCCGCATGGGTCTGGCTGCCGTAGGGATCGCCGAAGGCGATGTGCACGCCAGGAAACTTTTCGTCCTGAAGTAATATGCCAATCATTTCGGACAAGCCCAGATTTGTGCCGAATGCAAGCTCGCCGACCCGGGCGCTGTTTTCGTCCGAGTGGCAATATTCCCAGAACTCTTTTTCCAAATCCTTGCGCGCGCATTCCACGCCAACGAGCCGCGCGCCTTTGATTTCCAGCACCAGCGGTGTCGTCCGCAAATCGCCGTACTTGCCGTTGAAATGATCGCCCGCCGTGGCGTCGCAAACGAACCTGCCGTCCACAGTCGCCGGCGTTGTGAAGACTTCTCCCGCGGGCAAGTTTGACCAGTAGCGCGGGCTGATCAGTCCGCTGGTCTTCACCCAATCGAGCCCACGATCGAAGTGCGCGGCAATCTCGGTTCCGGCTTCGGTTTTTACCGTGAGCGTTTCCGCGCGAAGCATCCGCTCGCGGAGTCTGTCGCTCAGCCGGTCCACCATGCGGTAGTCCGCGCGCATTCCTTGCTGCATGATCTGCGGCGTTACTCCGACCATGTGCGCGTAACGGATCTGCCGCCGTTCGACTACTCGCACGATGGCCATGCGCGCGGCCAACTCGCCCGGCTGCGGCGACATGCAAAGTACGCCGACGTCGGCGGTCTCGAGCGCCTGCAAAACATCAGCAGGTGCCACGGTCATCGGTCGGGGGCCAAAATCTTCCAGCAATAGCCCTGTGTACAAAGCCTTTTGGTCTTCCAGCGCGGCAGCGATGCTGGCTGCCACGGCGCGGCTCGCCTCATCGGCGATCAATGCCACATGTTCGCCGGGACGTACTGCTAGGCAGGTTTCCACCGCATTGTGCGCGCCGGGCATCAATTCTGTTTGGCGAGGTCCAAAGTTCATCGTATTAATTCTACTTGAATCAGCCAGATTTTCTAGCGCAGAGGTTCTTGTTTGGTTCTATTGCTTAACTGGCCGAAAGGCGGGCTTCCAATCCATCGGCTACCGAACTGCGTGGGGAAACTCGAAACGCCGGGACCTGGCCGCCGCCGCTGGTGACATTCGCGAGGCCGGTGGCGCTGAGGCGCGTCAGAAAACCGCACAGCTTTCCGCGGAACAAATAGGGCGCGAAGTCCACCAGCATGTCCCGGTAGTGCACCTGGCCGACGTCCGTGGTGAACGGAAAAACCTCGCGGCGGATCGGAATACGTTCCTGCGCGATCCACACGCCATTTTTGGCGGTCAGCGCGCGCTCGATGGCGTCGTCCCACGCGTTTTCGCCGGTCTCCCAGCCAAGCGTCACGCCCGAACCGCCATACTCATCGCTCGGTTTCAGCACCAGGTTTTCGCGCTCCTTGCGGATAAACGCGAGCAACTCCACCTGTTGCCCGTAATGCGCCGTCTTGACGTCCGCGACGACGCGGGTCCAGGGAATGTGATTCTTAATGAGTTCGCGTTCGCTGAGCGAGAAAAGCGCACCGTTCTGTTCATCCGTCAGCACCGCGAAAAAAGCCTTTACGTGCTGAATCTTGCAGCGGAAGTTGTTCGCCACGCACACCGCGTTCGCTGAGTAGGCCTTCACCAGCGGCGCACATTCGGCCGGCTTTGCAGCGATGTCGTTGATCAGCACGCGGCGGTAGACGAGATCGATCACTTTGTCCTGGGCCACGAGTTGTTTGCCGTCGAATTCAAGCTCTCGTGGATCGGCGACGAGCGTGGGCACGCCCATTCGTTCGAAACGTTCCTGAAGAATCTCGAATTCACTCCACGTCGGCACGCCTTCCCAATCCACGATCGCGATCTGCGGCGCCGCAGACGAACCGCCCCAGTCCTGGTAACTCGCCAGCAGCGCATCAAGAAGTCGTGCGCTCAGCGGGTAGCTGTGTACCTCGTACCGCTGCGAAAACTTTCCCATGACGGGGAGTTCGCGAAAAATCTCCGCCAGGCTTTCCGCATAGCCGGCGCCCGCAGGCGATTCGCCGTTGTATTCAGCGAACTTCAGCGAATCCGGAAGCAAGAACGCATCGAGCCGCGATGCCGTGCTGGCCGGCCCGTAGCCGGTGTGTATCCGCGCGAGCCGTTCCTCTTCGGGCCGCAGATGCAATTGCGCAAATAGATGCCTGTCGTCGAGAGCGGCCGTCACAATCCGCTCGCCGATTTCTGCGATGGCCTCGGCAACTGTTCGAACGCGCTCCTCATCCTCCGGCGAAAGAAAAAACGGGCGCAGGAAGGGGCAGTGGACGCGGTCGCCGAAAGTGAGTTTGGCCTTGCGCATCCGCTTGAACAAATCCTGAGGTAGCGCCGGCACTCGCAGGAGTGTCGCCTTCAGAATCTCGTGCCATTCCTCCTGGGGCGTCGGAGGTGTCACCGAAGGTGTGGCCGCGCTTGTCATTTTGTTGTCGTGCCAGATGATCCAGCCGGGCGCGTGGCGGTTGCCGGCGCTGTTTGAGTCTTCGCCGCTGGCGCGGATGGCCCGCCGGCTGACTGTGCTGCTGCTGCGCTCTTCGGCGCTCCCGTGAATCCAGCCGCCGAGCCGATTCCCAGCATCTCCTCCCAGCGCGGCCAGGGGTTTGAGGATTTGCCGTTCACCGCGCGGTCGACGACCAGCCGTGCCATCTTTTCCACCACAATCTCAAAATAAAATTCCGTGATCCGGTCCCGCTCGAAATCCGGGGCCGGATTCAGAAAATCAATCGCATACGGCACGCCGTCTTTCACGGCGAACTCAATCGTGTTCATCTCGTAGCCGAGAGCCTGGTTAATTGTCTGCGCGTCCTTGACGACGCGCGTCCCAAGCTCCGCCGTCAAGTAATTGTGGTCCACCAGGTACTTGCGTTCTTTCGGGTCGTAATGCACGGGCAAAATATCCATCTTCCCGAACGTGAAACAGCGCACGTATTGCGTGAAGTCGATGAATTCCTGAAGCGTCATGCAGTACGGAGAAGTCTTGTCGTAAGCCGCGAGCAGTTCCTCTTTGTTGTTCACTTTGTAGACGTGCTTCCAGCCCCCGCCGGAAAACGGTTTCAGGATCGCCGGCCGCCCCACATAATCCAGCAATCCGTCCCAATCCACTGGATATTCCAGGTTGTGGAGCGATTCACTGTTGATATCCACGGCGCTCGGATAACCCTTCTGCGGCAGCAAAATTGTTTTTGGAATGGCAATGCCCAGCTTGGAAGCAACGGAGTAATTGAAGTATTTATCGTCCGCCGTCCACCAGAACGGATTGTTGATGACGTACGTGCCTTGCAGCACCGCGTGCTTCAGGTAGCCGCGGTAGTATTCCACCTCATGCGAAATGCGGTCCACGATCACGCTGTATCGCGACGGCTCTCCCATGCGCGTGCCGCCGAGCTTTACGAATTCCGCGGCCACGCCGTCCTTCGCTCCCATCTGATTGACGCGCGCGATAAACGCCGAAGGAAAGCTGTATTCCCGCCCGCAAAGAAGGCCAACCTTTTTCATGTTTGTGCTCCTGTAAGGGCCTTGTAGGACTGCCTCGCTCGTTCTTGACTTCAATTCACCGCGTGCGCGGAAGAAGTCCGCGGATGGGTTACCCCGCCCCGCGTTTCCGCAACCAGATGGCGCACCACGGCCTTCATATCTCCCGTTTCCCGGTACACGCGCAACTGCCGGTCCGCGCTTGTGCCCTCATTCATAATCGTGTGAACATACTCGACCGCGCCGCGGCTTCCAAGGTCATCCACCACGTCATCCACGAATTCCAGCAGTTCGGAAATCAACTGCCGCATGGGCACTTCTGCTTCTTTCCCGAAATCGATGAGTTTTCCTTCGATTCCGTAGCGCGCCGCCCGCCATTTGTTTTCCTCGATTAACGCGCGCCGGTAAAGCCGCCAGCTCATGTTGGCCTGGTACAGCCGGTGCAGCTTGACGATGATCGCCTGCGTCAGCGCCGCGATGGCCACCGCCTCCTCGACTTTCGTTGACACGTCGAACATCCGGAATTCCAACGTCCCGAACATCGGATGCGGCCGAACGTCCCACCAGATTTTCTTGCCGTTATCAATGCAATTCAGCTTCACGAGAAGATTCACGAAGTTTTCGTACGCGCTCCACGATTCGAATTGTTCCGGCACGCCCGTTCGCGGGAACCGCCGGAATACCGTCGTTCGAAACGACTTCAGCCCCGTGTTTCGCCCCATCCAGAAAGGGGAGCTCGTCGAAAGCGCCAGCAAGTGCGGCAGGAAATAGCGCACACCGTTCATCAGGTCGATGGTGGTCTGCTTATCCGGCATCGCCACGTGCACATGCATTCCAAAAATCAGCAGCGATCTCGCCAGTTGTCCCATTTCTTCGATGATGTGCTGGTAGCGTTCACCCGGAGAAATCACCTGGTCGATCCAGCTCGAAAAGGGATGCGTGCCTGCGGCCGCCACTTGCAGTCCCGCGCGCTCCGCCGCCGCTACCAGTTCGCCGCGCGTCCGGTGCATTTCGATGCGCAGTTCGCTGACGTTATCGCAGATGCGCGTCCCGGTCTCCACAATGGATTGATGAAGTTCGTTTTTCACCTGTTCCGCGATGTCCGCGGAAACCTCGGAGACGATTTGGCTGACGTGCGAACGGAGCTCGCACGTTGCAGGATCTATGATTTGAAATTCTTCCTCGACGCCGATGGTAAAGCGGTGAGCCATGGAAGGGCCCTCTGGACACTTGGTCGTGTTGGGGACTTCAATCCCGTATCATACCCTGCCAACCAGCCAATTTGCACCTGCTGGGAGGCCTCCGAACGGA
>WNFD01000805.1_pt1 | contig 41220 bp, 39 predicted proteins | sample 5400491 | NCBI WGS metagenome assembly WNFD01 (sample SAMN13153343, study PRJNA577476) | soil metagenome | isolation source: 120 cm saprolite under Douglas fir tree site 2 hole 2 replicate 2 | place: USA:California | collected 2015-04-18
CTCGCCGTCGTTCCGGGCTGCGGAACTCCGACTCGCTCGGAATGACAGAGTGAAAAATGATCGCTCGCGCAACGGACGCGAACGACGGGCATCTCTATGCCGCTTCGATCTCCCCTTCGGGCTCGTCTGGTTCGGGTTCTTTAACGCGTGACGGGTTCCTCAGCTGTTCTTCTTTCTTGTCTTCCTTGCGTTGTTCCTGATCTGTAGGCTGCTTCACATGTCCCTCCTCGGATAATGAGAAGGGCCATGGAATGGCAAAGGATGCTTTTGCGGGCGAGAACGAAGTGCCACTACTACTCTCGAATCCCTGGCTTCGGAATGGGATTCCTTCGCCCGCAACTTTTTATGCGGACTTGGGTCTACACATACAACAAGCAATTGTGGGGGAAGGGTTCTGAGGGAAGGACACCTTCATCACTGCATCTTAAGAAAGCGATGTAAGAAGAACGGCTGCGCTAACCGGTGCAGCCGTTGTTTTCTCGTACACCCTTCTATGTCGTTACACGCTGCGGCTGCCTTGCCAGGCGGCATGCTTTTACATCAAAGCTCTTTGGCCACTGAAATCTTTTCCCCGAAAATCTTTTCCACTAGAATCGATCCATGTCGAATCTCGGACCGATGTTCAAGCCGTATGACTCACTGGTAAAGATTGAATTGGGTGACAAACAGTTTGAGGTGCCGGCCGGGAATATGCTTCTCCGCGCCTTCCAATTCCTTTCGCCGGAAGATATTTCCTACGGACGCTTCTGCTGGAATGAAGAATGCCAGTACTGCCGGGTGAGTTTTGATGCGGGGCCGGGAACGCCGGTGCGAACAGCTCTTTCCTGCAAATTGACGGTGCAGAACGGAATGCGAATCTTAGAAGTTGCTACGGAGTTGAAGTATTGCCTGCGGAAGCTGGAACTGAACGTGAAGACCAAGCCGCAGCCCTGATTGGCGGATTGAAGATCCGCCGAGTGAAGATCCGCGGAGTGAAGATCCGCGGAGTGAAGATGGGCGGAGTGAAGGTGGGTGGAATGAAGATCGGCGGGAGTGGAGCGGGAGCAGAACTTATTTGTGGCTGGGCGAAGGACGTGAGGGTCTGGAGGCCGCTCCTGCAGCCCCCAGCTTGCTGAGTCTCTCTCTGGCCTGGATCGCTTCCGGGCTTTTTGGATAACGTGACATCAGGCTGCGCAGCTCCTGTACCGCGGCATCGCGCTTGCCGAGTTCCAGCAAAGCGTAACCTTTCTTCAACTGAGCAGCAGCGCCCTTGTTGCCGCCGGGAAACTGGTCAAGCACTTTGTTGTAGGAGTCGACCGCGCCAGCGTAATTGCCCTGGCGATATTGAATTTCACCAAGATAGAACTGCGCGTTCCCGGCCAGATCTGTGTTGCCGTAAACCTGAACGTATTGCGCGAACTCCTGCGCGGCCAGATCATTTTTGCCGGCGTTGTAGTCGCCAAGAGCGCTGTTATAAAGCATATCCGCAGGCGGCGCTTGAGATTTGGCTGAGCCGCCTGGTCCCGGCACAACGGCTCCTGGCTGGCCTGGCGGATTGGCGATGTTTTGTTGCGCGGACTGCATGTCATCCAGTTGCTTGCTGACTTTCGCCAGACGCGCCTTCAGTTCGTCCACCGAATCATGCAGCGCCTGCACCTGACCGGAAATCTGGTCCACTTTACTGGATGCATCATTGGTCTGCGCACCCAGAGACTTTTGCAGGCTCTGGACCGCCGTGCCCATCTTGTTCACGTTGTCAGTCTGCTGCGTCACAAGGTCGCGCATTGCGCCCATGCGTTCGTCGAAAGACTGCTGCATGCGGGCCATGTTGTCCTGCATGATCTGGAGCTGCGTCTGGATCTGGATTAGCTGAGACTTGGTGTTTTGCGCGGCCAGTGGTTGGACCATACAGACGGCAAAAACAATCACGATAAGCAGCAGGGCAAAGTTTTGTTTCTTCATAGACATTTAACTCGTTAGATGCAGAATGGCTGATCGTCCAGCAAAGTTTTTAACACCACAACAATTCTAAAGTAGACGGGTGGTTTTAAGTAGACGATCCCTGGCGCGGGAAGTATCTAGAAGAGTGCCCGACCGGCTAATGGCCCCTTCAGGAAGAATGCCGGACGGGCGAGAGGCCCGTCCGGCGATTGTGTTTTAGTGGGCCAGAACGAAATGGTCATGCCGGTTCTTCTGCCAGCAGGCTTCGTTGGCGTCAGTGCAGACCGGTTTTTCCTTGCCGTAGCTGATGGTTTTGAGCGAATCCCCGCTCGCGCCACCCTGGGCCAGGGCCTGGCGGGCTGCGTCGGCACGCTTTTCACCCAAAGCCAGGTTGTATTCGGTGGAGCCGCGCTCATCGCAGTTGCCTTCGATCTGGACCTTCCAGTTCGGGTGCCCGCGCATTACCTCGGCCAGGTGGGCCAGCATCTGCTGTGAGTCAGGGCGGATATCGGCCTTGTCGTAGTCGAAGTAAATATCCTGCGCGGCCTGGGCGAACAGTTGCTCGTCCGTGACCTGCGGCGTAGGCACCGGTGTGGGAGCAGGGGTTGGAGCCGGAGCGGCGACGCTTACCTGCGCCGTGGCATCCTGCGTTCCGCCTGCACCTTTCGCGGTGAGGTGATACGTAGTGGTCTGTGTGGGTGAGACGGATTGCGAACCGTTGGCGTTCACCTTTTGCCCATCCAGCTGAACGTCATCAGCGCCGTCCGTGGTCCAGGTCAGCGTGGATGATTGCCCAGGCTGAATGGAAGTCGGGTTGGCGGAGAGCGTTGCCGTGACTGGTTTAGGCGGCGGAGTTGGCGGCGCCGGTGGCGGTTTCTTCTTGCAGCCGCTGACCATCATCAGCAGCGCTATCATTCCCACGATTAGGATCCAGCTTTTTCTATTCACCTCATGTCCTCCAAGACAATTGCGATTCTTTCGATCGCTAGTTCACATAAAAACGCTACCGGTAGCTCCAGTTAGGCTGCGAGTTGCGGCCTTCCCGCGTGAGCTGTTGCAGGTGCGTGCCGTCGGCCAGCACGCTCCAAACCTGTTCTGTGCCACTTCGATTTGACTGGAAAACTATATGACGTCCATCGGGCGACCAGGAAGGAAAATCGTTGCGCCCACCGTCATGCGTCAATTGTACGATCTGTCGTGATGCGATATCCATCACATAAATATCGGCCCCGCCCAGGATGCCGGGGCCGTAATTTCTTACCCAGGAGAAGGCCAGGAGCAGGCCGTTCGGTGACCATGATGGCGAAACCGCATAGCCCTGGTCTGTGACTCGGATCACGTTACTGCCGTCCGTGTCCATCATGTAGATTTGCGGCAGCCCGGTGCGACCGCTTACGAAGGCGATCTGCGCGTTGGTCCTGGGGTTGAAAACCGGCGAAACGTCCGTCTTGCCGTTGGTCAACCTCTTGGCTCCCGCGCCGGATGCGTCGGCAATGAATATCTCAGAAGCGCCCGTGCCCATGGATGAGGAAAACGCTATTTTAGTCCCGTCAGAGCTCCACGCGGGAGAATAGTTGCCGCCGCCAAATTTGGGGAAACTGACGGTGCGGCCCAGGTCCAGCGAGTACATCATGATCTGCCAGGAACTGGTCAGCCCGCTGTAAGCCAGCCGTGTGCTGTCCGGTGAAATGCGCGGAGATAGAGCGATGGAGCCTAGCTTGGTCAGCTGCTGCTGACGGGCGCCGTCATAATCCATGGACCAGACTTCCTTGTGCCCGCCGCGCGTGCTGATGAAATAAATTTTGCTTTCAGTGGGGCCGGGAACTCCGCCCAGCCGGGTGATGATTTCATTGGCAAAGCGGTGAGCGATCACGCGGGCATTGTCGGCCGTGGCGTCTTCTTTATATTGCTTGCCCAGAATCTGCGGGGATGCGGTGTTCTTCACATCGTACAGCCAGCCTTGCACTTCAACTTTGCCGCTGCCCACGCCAAGATTGCCGAAGGCCACCATGGCGGCATTGGGCGGCGGACCGCCCCACACAGGCAGCTTAATGTCATTCGGGAAACCCGGAGTGCCTGCGGGATAGAAGCTCTTGGCCACCATCTCAAAAATTCCGGCGTTATCCAGGTCATACCAGAGCGTTTCATTGAAGATGGATAGCAGAGGCGGATTGCCGGGATCGCCATTGGCTGTTTTGAAATCCGGCACGGCTAAACGAATCGGCGCGCCGCGATTGGTGCCGGTGCGGATCCAGTCCTGGGCGTTCAGCTTTGTTGCCGGCAGCAGCGCCAGGAACAGAATAAGCGCGAAGCTTGTCGTAACGGTTTTACATCCGGCTTTGGTCAAGATGGCTTTGCTCAACATGTCTCCACTTGTTACTTTGTATAGTCGAACCAGAATTCAACCGACACCTTGCTGCCGGGATACTCCGGCGGCAGTGGCCCAAAATCGCTGCGCTGTACAGCGCGCATGGCTAACTGATCGAGTGAGGGGACGCCGCTGGATTGTTCAATACGCACGTTGGTGGGCGACCCGTCCTTCATGATGTCGAAAATAATGTAAACGCGATGCGCGTTTTCCACGTCCGGCTTAAACCAGTTGCGGGAGACGGTCTGGTTCACGCGCTGCACATAATAGGCAAAACGCGAGCCAAATGATGCGTCCTGAAAGCTGAAGCCACCTTCCGTGTGTGGTGCGCTGAAGCTCCCATAGGGACCGCTCACCGGTCCTTTTTCGCCGTAGGGTACGGCTGTATCTTCCGGAGTGGGCACGGGATGCGGACGAGCCACGGTTGCGGTCACCTTGGTCTGCGGCTTCGGCTTGACCTTGACGTCTTTGTTGGGGATGGAGACGCCGTCTTCGGTTTCTGCTGGCTTGGGTTGCGGCTTGGTTTCAGTCACGCCCTTGGAATCATTGGCGACGATGTTCTTCGATTCGTCCACGTGAGGAATCGGCAAAGCTGACGCGCTGATCAGCGTGGCGTTGACGGCGTCTCCGGTATTCTGACCCCAGTTGGTGGTATTGCGTGGCGCAAGCAGATATCCGGTCAGCAGAATGCTGCCCGTGAGGAACAGGTGAAAACCGGCGGAGAGGAACAGCGGCCGCTTCCACTGCTCCCGTTCATAGAACAGGTTGGAACGAACAAAGGCCATAGCGCTATTTGATCTTCGGAATCTGTGTGGCTTCGGTCACGATGCTTACGTTGGTGATGCCCGCGGCCTTGACCGTCGCCATGACAGTGGCGAATGCCCCGAAAGCCACATCCTGATCGGCGCGGACGTAAACCGATTGGCCGCGCGGATCGCGAATCTTCTGGTGCAGCATGGCGCCGAGATCGTCAAGCTTTACGTGGTCGCTGCCAAGGTAAACTTCCTGGCCCTTGGTAATGCTGATGACCAGCCGCTCTTCAGAAATATCTTTTACCTGTTTAGTCTTTGGCACGTTGACTTCAATGCCGGACTGCAGCACAGGCGCAGTCACCATGAAGATAATCAGCAGAACCAGGACAACGTCAACAAACGGAGTGATGTTGATTTCCGAGAGCGATGTCTGGGTACGACCGTTCTTTGCCGTGAATGCCATTACCGCACTCCCGTCGGAATCCCCGTGGTGCGTTCGATAAAGTTCAGGATCTCCAGGGAGAAGTCATCCATGCGCGCGCCGAATTCACGAATCGAACTGGTGTACTGGTTGTACGCAATAACCGCAGGAATGGCGGTGAACAATCCGGCGGCCGTGGTGATGAGCGCTTCAGAAATTCCGGGAGCGACGGCGCGCAGCGTGGCAGCGCCCGCATCTCCGAGTCCGTGAAATGCGTCAATGATGCCCCACACGGTGCCGAACAGTCCGATGAACGGAGTTACCGCGCCAGTCGTCGCCAGCAAGGGCAAGCGACGTTCGAGCCGCGTCAGCTCTTCTGAAGATGCAATCTGAGCGGCGCGCTGCACGGCAACAATATTGCTTTCACCTTGGCGGCGATATTCTTCATACGCGTTTTCGAACACCGGCACCAGCGGGCTGGGCTTGAATTGTTCTGCTACGGCGGCAATGTCCTGCAAGCGATGCGCTTTCCGAAAAGCGCGCAGGAACCGGCCACTCTGCGTGCGAGCTCTCTTCAGCGATGACCATTTGGAAAGTATGATGGACCAGGACAGAATACTGAAGATGAAGAGGATTAAAAGGACCGTTTGTGCAACAGGTCCGGTCTGGCGCACCAGGTTAATGATCTCGCCGCCTATGTAGAAGCCGATCTGAGTTGTGTGAATCATTGCAAACCTAACTGCCTCTATCAGTTACATTTTGACCGTAACATTCCAAAATGCTCCCGTCAAACGGGTGAATCGTTTGCTTCAACAGGCCTAAGAATGGGTTACGTGAATGTTGGCGGACGCGCGGCCACTCTGTTCAAACCAGAACGGCTTCAGGCGCATGGGGATGCGAAAAATTTAAAGGACTTAAGCCAGTCACCCATGCGGGAGTATCTCTTCAGTCACTGTCCGTTAGCAGACATGCTGCTGTTCCAACGGACAGCCATGGAATATCACTGCCGTGCAGCTCATGCCAGTTGTCTGCATGAATACTTTTGCCGGCGCCGGCATCGGTCATGCCGCTTTCCAGCAGCTTGCAAACCCATAGCCCGCGGACTGTTTCTAACCCGGAATGATAGATATGCCAGAATGATATATATGGAAGTGCAATGAAAAAGATATGGCTGGCTGTTTCCTTCACCATTCTGAGTGCGGTTGTCTTCACATCGCATGCGAACGCGCAAACACTGCTGTTCGAAACGTTGCTGGCAGACTCTATAGCGCAGCAACAGCCGAGCGCCACTCCAACGCCAACTCCTGGAGCAACGCCTGCGCAGTCGGTGACACCGCAAGCAACTCCAACGCCAAGCCCCGCTCCTAGTCCAAGCCCAACCCCTGCCGGAAACAATACGAAATCGCCTGTTAACACCACCGTCACCGCACCCAGTGGCACGGTGGGAAACGCGGCGTCACCGGTGTGCCTTTGCGTGAAGGGCAAATTTAAGTATTTTGCGTCAGAGTCATTTCGTCCCGGCATTTATCCTGTAGCAGCGGCTTATACCGCGTTCACCATGGCGAGCCCGCCCAAGGCATACCCGCCGGAATGGCGTCAGGGCGTTGGAGGATTTGCGCGCAACTTCGGCGACTTCATGGCGAGCTGGGCATCGGTGCAGGGAGGGAAGTTCGTGGTGGCGTCAGCGTTGCGTGAAGACCCGCGCTATTTCCCCGCGAAGAGCAAAAATATTTTTGCGCGCACATTCAACGCTGCCCGCTTCGCGGTGATTGACCGCAGTGATATGGGAACGCCCCGGCTTGCCGTGTCCAACCTCGCGGGTGCGTTTGCCGGAGGCTTTGTGGGTAATGCCTATTTACCCGATCCCTATGCCAATGCGTCTCATGGGCTGAGCCGCAGCGGATTCGCGCTGCTCGGCTTTGTCACCAGCAACCTGGCGGATGAGTTCCATCCCGAGATACGTAAGATCGCTACCAAGCTGCATCTGCCGTTTATTGGGAAGTAATCGGGGAGAGTAATCGGGAAAAGTAGCTCGTGTAAAACGGGCGGCTCTTCACTGGTTGTGGCCCTGTAAAATGGTGGCCCGGAGTCGCCATGCCTCAATACCACTGTCTCATCCAAAAGGGCCGTTTAAGCGCCGAAAAGAAAGCCGAAGTCGCGCGTGAAATCACCCGCATCCATTGTGCTCTGACGAACGCGCCCAAACATTTCGTGCACGTCATCTTTCGTGAAGTTACGCCGGGGGAGTGGTTCACGGCGGAGAAGCCGTCTTCATTTTCGATTGTGAACGGTTTTATTCGCGCCGGACGCAGTGATGAGCAGAAGCAGAAACTCATGACGCAGATTTCCAGTGGCTGGAACAAAATCACAGGCCAGACGGAAAGGGAACTGGTGGTGACCATTACAGACATCCGTTCCGAAACCTGGATGGAAGCCGGTCAATTGATGCCGCAGCCCGGCGGCGAGAGGGAATGGTTCGCGCGGCTCGGTCTGGAAATGTGATCTTTTAAAGGGCCGCTTCGCAGTTGGTTCATCGTCCGGGCGGCTCCGCCACACTCGACTTCGTATAGAGCTCTTAAGCGGATTGGCTGAGTCAACCCGTGCTAACATAAGGTCTGTTGTTGATTGTTCTCGACTAGATAGACTTCGCCGCCATATCTGCCGCCCTGCCTATTTCTGCTGAGTACAGTTTCATCTCATCAAGTGAAGGAACTTGAACCATGAAAATTTTTTGCGGCAATTTCTCTTTCAGCACCACCGAAGACGATCTGCGGACGCTGTTTGCGCCATTTGGCCCCATCGACTCAATCTCTGTGATCACTGACCGCACAACGGGGCGCTCGCGCGGTTTCGGATTTGTGGAGATGGGAGACCGGGGGCAGGCGGAAAAGGCGATTGAGGCGTTGAACGGAACTCAATTTGGCGGACGCAGCCTGAATATCAATGAAGCGCGTCCCAAGACTGATGGCGGTGGTCCACGCGGTCCGCGTTCGGGCGGCGGTGGTGGACGCGGCGGCAGCCGTGACGACTATTCCGGTCACGCGCGCCAGCCCAGGGAGCCACGGTGGTAGGAGCATCCGGAATCAGCGGCACAGCGCGTAGAATGCGCAACCAAAGCGAAAACGCCCCGGTCAGAAAATCGATTGTGATGAGCGTTGTGGTTTGCAGCGAGTGTGGGGAGCGGTTCGCGATCAGTCACGAACCTGCTTCCCAGGACGCTGTTCTGGCTGACCGCCAGGCGGCCTGGCTGCGTGAAATCTTTACCTGGGACCACATCCAGGAAACCAAACATCGCGGTTCAATCACTCTGCCAGCCGCAGACGAAATCAAGTAACTCGTTTGTTGTGAGCATTACAGGCTGGGGCCGTTACCTTCGTGTGCACATAAACGCAAAGGACTGCACAATTTGTGTTACACTGAAGTTGCTTCAGGTTAACGGTTGCAGGGTTTTCATTCGATCGAGATCTTATCGAGGAATTCCCGACCAAAGGATTACCCTCCGCTTTTCTGAAGCCCAAATCCAACATATCGGCATGAGATCACTCTGCCCAGACGTTTGTAAACGTCTCGCCGGAACGGCGCCGACAAAGAAAGCAACATAAGTTTAAGAATGGTTCTTTTTACAGAACTGCCAATCTCTCCCTATCTACAGAGCCGTCTAGCCACGGCACAATTCATCAACCCAACCCAGGTACAGGAAGCAGCCATTCCGCCCGCGATCCTGGGAAAAGATATTCTTGCCACGGCCCAGACGGGCACGGGCAAAACGCTGGCCTTCCTGGTCCCGGTAATTGAAAAATTGCTGGCCAATCCGGGAAAAGGAATTCAGGCAGTGGTCCTGGTTCCCACGCGTGAACTGGCCATGCAGATCAATACGCAATTTGAGCAGTTGCGCGGTAACAAGATTCCCGCGGCAGCCCTGCTGATTGGCGGAAATTCCGAGCGCGCACAGTTGCAGACTCTGCGTCGCGGCGCGCGTGTGATCGTCGCCACCCCCGGACGCTTTGAGGATCTGCTGGATCGCAGAATGTTTGACCTGAAAAGTGTGAACACTCTGATCCTGGACGAAGCGGACCGCATGCTGGACATGGGCTTTATCCCTGCCATCCGGCGCATTGTGGCGCAACTGCCACGGGCGCGCCAGACCATGTGTTTTTCAGCCACGCTTGATCCCGCCGTCGCGCACCTGGTGGAAGATTATGTGAAGAATCCTGTACGCCTGTCATTCGGATCCACACGCAAAGCTTCAGCCAGTGTGGAACTGATGGCATATGAAGTGGCCGCCGACCAGAAGCTGTCTTTGCTGCGCCGGTTGTTAGAAGAACAGGACGGAAGCAGCCTGGTTTTCGTTCGCACCAAGCGCGCCACTGAGCGCCTGGCGCAAAAGCTGAAACAAGGCGGCATGAACGTGAGCGTGATTCACGGTGATCGCACGCAATCCCAGCGCACCAACGCACTCACCTCATTCCAGCAGGGCAAATCGAAAATTCTGATCGCGACTGATGTGGCGTCACGTGGCATCCACGTGGACAACATCGCGCAGGTCATCAATTTCGATCTGCCGGCCATCGCGGAGGATTTCATCCATCGCGTAGGCCGTACAGGCCGGGCCGGATTGCAGGGCAGCGCGGTCACGTTCTTCACTCCGCTGGAGCGTTCGGACTTGAATTCGCTGGAACGGAACCTGCAACTCAAGATCAAGCGCGTCCGCGCGGAGTCTGATCTGCAGCGCGAAGAACGAGTGAAGCCGATCGACGTTTCCACTTTTGTACCGGTGCCGGTAAAGCCCGGCTCCAAGACAATGCGCTTACCGGGCGAAGTTTTGCAGCGCCACGCGTAACCAAATGATCGGGTCCGCAGTCTCGAAGAGTCGTGCTGCTGCAAAGCACATGATCCAAAGCTGCGGACCTTTTAGTTTTTATTTCCACTTAAATTAACTGGGTGTGAGCGGTGCGGAAGATAAAAGAGCGTATGATCGTTATGGCTCTCCTCCAAGGACACGCACAACCCAATGCGCTTTTTGAAGAACTGCCGTAGTCAAGCCGACGAGGTGTTTCAATGCGCTCTGGTTTAGTTTTCAACGTTTCCACGCGAATCCCCAACCGTTTCCTTCTTTGCCGTATGTTAGCGGCCTCAGCCAGAAAGATGCATCGTGATGGTATTTCCACATCGCAGAGCATCAACAACTCACTGGTGGCTCTTAGAGGGGCAAAGGAGTCGCAGGAAGATATGATGAACAACGTTGGCGTGTCAGATCCTGGCGTGAACGGTGATAACCCGGAAGCTACGCGTGCCGAAGCCCTTGCTGCTGCGAGCGCCTCACTGCCCTGATAAGCATCTCTCTTGCGGAAGCCGTTTCTGATTTCCGCAAAATGGCCATTCCCGCAAAATTTCAGACAAATAAAATCGCACCACTCACGGCTCTCTTTTGCCGGATGTGGTGCGATTAGGTTTATGTCTCAGGGCTTAGTTCTGCCCGAAGCTGATCTTGAACGCTGGTTTGCAACGAGGGTCGTTGCAATTTGCGATCTAAAAGTCGTGGAAGTTAAACCCCTCCGGCTGACCTTCTTCGTCCAATTTAATGGTTAGCTCTGCCGGCCGTTCAGCGGCGGGCTGTTCCAGGTCCAGTTGCTTGCGCTGGGCCTTCTTTTGGGCTTTTTCCACGCGCTTTTCCTGTCTGGCGCGTTCCTTTTGTCTCTTGGCGGCGGTAGTTCGTGAGCTTCCAGCCATGTATAACCTCCCTTGGAAAGAAAAAGCGGTTACATGACCGCCTTTTCGGGTTTGAATCTTCAAGAATGCATACGTCCCATCCGGTTCAAAATTAAAGGCGGCATGCTGCCGCCTGGTTGTGAACTCGGGGTATTACCCTCTCCGAATGTTAATAAGGACTGTTTTAATACAGGTCTAGGATACCACACTCGGCCACTTTCTTAACGTTTGTGAGTCTGTGGATTTCGGGAGTAGTGATGCACGGCGTTTGTTTTCAACAATCATTCGTCTTAACAAACCCTGGTTACCTTTTCCAAATCGCACAGTATATATGTCTGATATTGCGGGAGGGCTTCCATGGTGGTCCAATCTTTGGCTGGAATTGCTCAAGACTTAAGGTTTGCCGTACGCCAATTGCGGAGAACACCTGGATTTGCTGTTGTCGCGGTGCTCACGCTGGCGCTGGGCATTGGCGCGAATGCTGCTGTTTTCAGCGTGATGAATGCCGTGATGTTGCGCTACCTCCCCGTACCCAATCCGCAACAGCTGGTTTTGCTCCACTATACGGACCAGCCGGAGAACAGCGGCCAGACTGGTTATGACGATACTTCGTTGTCTGAACCGGTGTTCGCGAGCCTGCGCAAACAGAGCAACGTGTTCTCTGACCTTGTCGCCTTCGTGCCGCTGGGTATTCCGAAAATTGCGGTGCGCATCGGCGACGAAGCGGAAGAGGCCGCCGTGGATGAAGTGAGCGGTAATTTCTTTTCCGGACTTGGCGTCAGGATCGCCCGCGGGCGCGCTTTTGAGATCGATGACGAAACCCATCACACACAGCTGGCAGTCCTGAGCTACGGATATTGGACCAGTCGCTTCGGTCGCAATCCGTTTATGCTGGGCCAGACTATCTTCATTAAGGGCGTGCCATTCAGCGTGGTGGGCGTGGCTGCGCCGGACTTCATTGGCACGGAGCGGGACAAAGCCACTGATATCTGGGTGCCATTCCAGGTTAATCCGCACCTCAAACCCTGGGGAGCGCCAGCGCAGGAAAAGCAGGCTTTGTACGGCAGTCCGCAATGGTTCTTCCTGATGACGGTGGGACGTTTACGACCCGGCGTGACTTTAGAGAGAGCAGAAGCCCAACTCAAGCCGGTGTACAAGCAGGCGATTGTGGACAGCCTGGGGCAGCCTAAGCCAGGCGACCGCACCAGTGATCTTCATCTCACAGCGGCCCGCGGCGTGGAAGGCGTGAATGATAACTATAAAGAGCCGCTTACCGCGTTAATGGTGATGGTCGGCCTGGTTCTGCTGATTGCATGCGGCAATGTGGCCATGCTGCTGGTAGCGCGCAACGCAGGGCGCGAACGTGAATTCAGCGTTCGTATGGCCCTGGGAGCCAGGCAAGGTGTGATCTTCCGGCAGTTGTTGACTGAGAGCCTTCTGCTGGTTACGGCGGGTGGTCTGCTGGGGTGGGGATTCGCAGTCCTGGCCACACGCGCATTGGCTAGATGGTCAGCCATGGACGTGAGTCTGTCACCGGATTGGCGCGTGCTTGTGTTCGCTCTCGTGCTGTGTGCAGTGGCGGCCCTGATTTTTGGGATTGCACCGTTGCGAAACGCAGTGCGCACGGCGACTACTGCTGCAGCGCTGACCACGGGAGCGTTGTCATCGCAACAAAGTAAAAAGAAGGTTCGCGCTGGTCAGCTGGTAGTGGCGGTGCAGATTTCCCTTTGCCTGATGCTGCTGGCAGGCGCTGGATTACTGGTGCGAACTCTGGGGAACCTTGAGAACGCTAATCTCGGCCTGCAAGCAAGAGGGTTGCTGGTGTTTGGCGTGGCTCCGCCGGCGACGATCCGCAATGATGCCGAAGCCGTGCAGTTCTATACCCAGGTGCAGAACAGATTGCGCACGCTACCGGGCGTTGAATCCGCCACACTCATGACCAATCGGCTGGGCAGCGGGTGGAGCAACAACACCAGCATATTCGTGGATGGCGTTGTGCCTACCGGCAAAAAGTTCGCGGACGTGAGATGGAATGGCGTGGGACCGGATTTCTTTCACGTATTGAAAGTTCCTATGCTGCTGGGGCGTGACTTTACCGACGCAGACACGGCCGCCGCACCACGAGTGGCCATTGTCAACCAAACATTCGCGGAAAAATATGTGAAGGATCCCAATAAACTTGGCCATCACATCAAACGGCTGGGCTATACGGCTGAAGAAATGCAGGAATATGCGATTATCGGCGTAGTGGCGGACAGCCGTTATACCAGTGTTCGTGAAACTGCCAGGCCGATGGCGTACTTTCCTTTTACGCAAACCCCTGGAATTTCCACCATGCAATTTACGTTGCGAGTGCACGGCCGGCCAACTTCTCTGTTGCCGGATGTGCGCAGAGCGGTCAAGGAGTTTGGGCCTGACCTGTCACTGCTTCAGCCTATGGAGCAGCAGGAGCAGTTTGACACCACATACACTGACGAGCGTATGTTTGCGCGGCTGTCGATTTTCTTCGGCCTGCTGGCAGCGCTGCTGGTGGCAACCGGACTCTATGGGACCATGGCGTATCGCGTCAGCCGCCGGACCGCCGAGATCGGCGTGCGCATGGCGCTGGGCGCGCAGCGCGGTCAGGTCCTGTGGATGGTCCTGCGAGAAAGCCTGATAACTTGCGCGGCCGGAATTGTGGTGGGCTTGCCCGTCGCGATCGCATGTTCGCGCTTGCTGCGCACCATGCTCTTCAACCTCTCGCCTTTCGATCCCCTGGCCTTTGCTATGGCATTGGCTGGGGTCTGCGCGGTCACTTTATTGGCGACCGCCATCCCGGCCAGGCGTGCATCGTCGGTGAATCCAATTGTGGCCCTTCGATACGAATAACGGCGATACAAGGCGCAGGCCACCCGGCTGAGTGTTTCTGGTTCTTAACCAGAGACACTCATGCGAGATTCTCAAAACACGAAAAGCAGCTTTTGCGACCGGCGGCGGATAGCTCTCTTTTCCTTCACTGTCACGGTTTTGCTTTTCTGCGCCGCGATGAGCGCGCAACAGCTGTCGAAAACAGAAGCTGCAGATCGAGCCGTCCAGGTGCAGATGAACAATGTGATGTACCACATTGGCGGCGATGCTGCCGTCCATCTGCGCCGGCTGGCCGGAGAACTGGTCCCCACAAAACCGGACGGTATTCCGGTGTTCGATGACAAGAATTCTTTCGGGCTGCGCGTGACCGCCGCGGAGATGGCCATCTCCCCACAGTCCATGGCCAGCGTTCTTAACCAGTACGTGTTTTCCGGCAAAGACTCACCCATTAAGAACGTCTCTATTCAGCTGGAAAACAATCTGATGAAGGTGAAAGGCAAGCTGCACAACAAAGCCGATATCAGTTTTGAGACCGAGAGCAACGTATCTGTGACCGCTGATGGGAAGTTAAGACTGCATGCGGAAAAGATACGCGCATTGCACCTGCCTGCCAAAGGCCTGATGGATTTGTTTGGAGTGGAGATCGCCGACCTTATCAAGAACGGCAAGGTAAGCGGCGTAACAGCGGAAAAGGACGACCTGATCATCGATCCAGAACAGGTTTTCCCGCCCCCGAAAATTCAGGGACGCGTAACTGCCGTCAAGCTCACCGGCGGCAACATTGTTCTGACCTTTGGATCCCCACAACAGTACAAATGGGCCAAAGTCCGGGCCCAGAATTACATGTGGTATCGCGGAAACCGGCTACAGTTCGGCAAGTTGACGATGCATGACACGGACTTGCTGCTGGTGGATCCGGATCCTCGTGATCCGTTTGATTTTGACCTGGATCACTACAAGGAACAGCTCATGGCGGGATGTAGCAAGACCACGGCCACTTTCGGGTTGCGAACAACCATGGTGGACTACAACAAACTTAAGACACACGCGGCAAAGGCGACCGGTAAATAAGGGCAAAGGGTGATGTAGTCTGCCTGACACCGTTCTGCTTCGGCGCGACTCACAGCAGGGAAACGGTAAAAACCTGCCCCATCACCCACTCAAAAATAAGATGCAGTAGCAATGGCGCAAGTTGACGATGAGTTCTGGTTTTTCCTGAGCTGCCGGCGCTTCTAGATGGCTAATGCTTCACGCTCAGGATCAGTTGTTGCGCGCCGTTCCATGCGATCTGCGCTCCAATACAGACCAGAATAAAGGCAATCACGCGCAGAATGCCATGGATGGTCTGGCGGGAGATACGGGCGGTGAGCCTGGGCGCATAGGCATAGCTGAAATACACACCGATGCAGTTCAGGATGATGGCGGCGAGTATACCGATATGCGCCAGCACGGTGGAAAACATAGTCTTCTGCGTCGCATGGGCGCTGAGCGTGAGGATCACGGCGAGTGTGCCTGGTCCGGCTGTGATGGGAAAGGTGAAGGGATAGAACACCTTTTCATCTAATGAACGCGGGTCAAAACCAGGAGAAACCATGTCCGCTCGCGATTCCGCTCGTTCTTCGTTCAGCAGTTTCCAGCCAATCGCCACCACGACCAGGCCCCCTGCAACCTGTACCACGGGAAGTGAAATGCTGAAGAAGGCGAGGACGGCGGCGCCAGAGACATCGACGATGAGAAGAAAGATGATGGTGGTGACGGCGATCTTGCGCGCCAGACGGTGATAGACGTCGCGCGGCGCGGGGCCGACCATACCGAAAAAGACCAGCGCGGAACCAACAGGGTTGATCAGCGGAAGAAGAGCGCTGAAAGCGAGCGAAAGAAATTTTGCCACGAGCAGCATGCGAAACTATGGTACCAGCGAGTTGGTATGTCTGGGTGTGGGACAGGGTTATAGGACGGAAAAGCAAGCGGACCGTATACTAGATTGCATCCAACAAACACGACTTAATGCAATTTCTGCCTCAAAGATCATTCTTAACGTATATGTCTCATCGTCCTATTTCTATGAACCGGTGTCTTGCGACCATTCTTCTGCTATGTGGCTGGTGTGCAGGCGCATCTGCCGCCGAATTGAAAGAGAAGACGGCGAGTGCTTTTGATCGCTATGTTTCCGCCACCGAAGCGCGGCTGAATAGTGAGTTGAAGCCGGGCGGTCCGTTTCTTTATGTGGACGCGCTGCCTCAGCAGGAAGCGAAGAACTCCTACGATCGCCTGAGACAGGGCGAGATTCTGGTGGAGCGCCTCAAAACTAAAGCGCCCGGACTCGATGGCGACGTGCCGGATGGCATGGTGCATCACTGGGTTGGTCTGGTGTTTGTTCCGGGCGTGACCCTGAGTCAGACGTTGCCTGTGGTGCAGGACTATGACCATCGTTCCGACCTTTACAAGCCGGAGGTCATGACTTCCAAGCTGATCTCCCACCAGGGTGACGACTTTAAGATTTTTCTGCGGCTCTATGAGAAAAAATTTACCACCGTTGTGTTCAACACGAACTATGACGTGCGCTGGGGACGCGTTTCACCCACGCAGATGTTCTCCAACACCATCAGCACGCGGATCACTGAAGTGAAGGACGCGTCGCATCCGGACGGTCCCGAGTATCCTCCCGGCCAGGGCAGCGGTTATTTGTGGAGATTGAATACGTATTGGCGCTTCGAAGAAAAAGATGGAGGCGTTTACATTCAGTGCGAGGCCGTGTCGCTTACGCGCGATATACCAACAGGCCTCGGCTGGTTGCTGCGTCCGCTGGTAACATCGGTCCCTAAACACTCGCTGAATTCGGCGCTCGGTCGCACACGCGAGGTGTTGGAGGAGCATATACCGCACAGTGTTTCCGCGGGCGCTGCGGCGCGCTGAGATCAGAACTGCGTGCGGCCCACAATAATCTGCTGCCGAGTGAATGAACGCTCATTCGTTCACCATGACAAATCCTGCCGCAGCTCAGCATGGATGCGGGTTTTTTGAGCTTTAGCTTCTTCTTCAATCCAACCTGAAAACACATCTTCTTCATCTCTACTAGGCAATGTAGTAGCCACTGTCCGTCCTATCAGAAAGCTTTTAGGGAGGAAGAATGAATTGTCCAAGACTTTTTCTGCTGGCTGTTTTGTTGCCGGCGCTTACACTGAGTTCCGCGTTCGCGGCCACACCATCCAGCGGCACTCTGACCGCTCCGGCCAGCGGACAAACCACGTCACTCACATGGTCCGGCGGCCCATTCACCGGAGCGGGCACTGATCCTTCAACCTGCACTGCACTCACCTGTGACACCTTTGCTCTCACGGTGAACGTGCCTGCAACCTTCTACTCGACGAATCCGAACTACGCAGTGCACGTAAAGCTGAACTGGGCGAGCAATACAAATGATTTTGACGTGTACGTGACCGACTCAACCGGCACAACGGTGTGCTCTTCGGCGCAGGGACAAACCAATTTCGAAGACGCAGACTGTGGAGCGCTGCCATCCGGTGCATACACGGTGACAGTGGTGGCTTCCACGGTAGTGAACAGCACCTATAGCGGAACAGCCGCGCTGGCGCCGGAGCCGGCTTCGGGGACAGGCGTGGCGCGTTACAAAAAGAGCAACATGACATTTTCCGCGCCGCAGGAATTGAAGCGGCCTAACAACCTGGTTAACCAGGGCGGCAACACCGTAACGGCCGATCAGGACGTGGAACCGCGTATTGTCCATGACACTCTGGGGAACTTTTATGTGGCGGCAATTCAGGGTGTGCCGGGCGGCATCGATGTCTGGAAGTCGTTCGATGGCGGCACCAGCTTCAATTACCTGGGGCAGCCGGATGGAGTACAGATTGGCGCGACGCTGGGCGCCGATGGCGTGGGTCTGGGCGGTGGCGATGAAGATCTTGCCGTGAGCCCGTCAGGCGTGGTGTATGCCAGTTCGTTGTGGCTGGGTTCGGCGACACAAAGTACTTCGTTCAATGGCGGGACCGTGTGGGTTTCCAATCCGGTTTCCAGCGATCTACCGCTGGTCGACCGGCAGTGGATTGCCGCGCACGGTAACAAAGAGCTGTATCTCACCACGAAGCAGCTGGGCGCGGACCTGAATGGCACGGTGACGCTGTTTGTGGCCAAGTCCTTTGACAATGGATTAACTTTCCCGCAGCTCACGCCGGTAACCACGCCGGAAATGGGAGTACAGCCAGGCGATCAGGGCAACATCATTGTGGACCAGAGCAACGGGAACGTTTACACGGTGTTCGTTGACGTGCACGGCAATATCGTGTGGCTGGCGCGCTCAACTGATGGCGGTCAGACCTGGGGATTAAAGCAGGTATTCGCCGCGCCCGGAGGGACAAACCTGGCCAACATCTTCCCCATTGTTGCGGTGGACAAGGCGAGCAACGTGTACGTGACGTTCTCGAATGGGACCAACGTATTCATGGCTTCGTCCACCAATGCCGGGGCAAGCTGGACGGCGCCAGTGCGAGTGAACAACGGCGCCGCTACCAAGACCGCGATCGGCGCGTGGGTGAGCGGTGGCGGATCTGGCGGAGTGAACATTGCATGGTGGGGAACCAGCGCTGCCGATGCCAACAGCACAACGGCGCAGTGGCAGGTCTTTGTGGCCCAGTCCCGCAATGCAGCGGCTGCGGTCCCAACCTTTACCCAGACGGCGGCGACGCCGGTGATGCACGTGGGCCCAATCTGCAATCAGGGCCTGGCCTGCGCCAGCGGTACTCGCAACCTGGCCGAATACTTTGGCACGGATGTGGGATTGAACGGGGAGGACCTGATTGTCTATCCCGATGACAAGAACACATCCAGCCCGTCCGGCGCAGCGCGTACTTTCTTCGTGAAACAGATCGGCGGCAGCATGATTCCGTAAGGATTCGACAAACTATTCATTTGGGGACGCTGCGGCGTCCCCTTTTTATTGGGTAATTGAGTAAGTTGGTAATTGGGTAATTGAAAGAGGAGGCCCAACACGCATTGACGGGCAGAAGCGATCTCCTGCCATCAGTCTGCAAATTGGCCAGATGATCATAATAATTACCACATTACCGCGGCCCTGATTTTTGTTATCCTGCGCTCACCATCAACGAGGATATTCATGCTGCTGGAACTGCGCGTGGAAAATTATGCGGTGATTGACAGCCTGGCGGTGGAGTTCGCGCCGGGGCTGAACCTGCTTACGGGTGAGACCGGCGCTGGAAAATCCATTCTGATTGACGCGCTTTCACTTCTGCTGGGCGACAAGGCTTCCTCGGACATGGTCCGGCATGGGTCGGAGAAGGCAGTGGTCAGCGGCGTGTTTGAGTCGCTTGAATCGAATGAGAAGTCGCTGAAGAAGATCCTGGAAGAAAACGGGATTGAGCCGGAAGATGGGCACATCATCGTTAAGCGCGAAATTGCTGCCGGCGGCAAAGGGCGCGTTTTCGTCAATAACCAGCCCGCGACGGTGGCGCTATTGCGGCAGCTTGCGCCCGCGCTGGCGTCGATTCATGCGCAAAACGAAACCATTCTGGCCTTTGATGCTCCGGCACGCTTGAACCTGCTGGACGCGTATGCCGGCAACGATCTCCATGAACTCGGCGAAAAATATGCTGCGTGGGCCGGAGTGCGTGACCGCATCGCCGAATTTGAGCGCGACGAGCAGGACCGTTTGCGCATGGCTGACCTGTGGAGCTTCCAGAATAAAGAGATTTCAGACGCTCAACTTCAGCCGGGCGAAGACCAGAAGCTTGAAACAGATAAACGCGTTCTTGCCAATGCGGAAAAGCTCTTCAGCAGCGCCATGGCAGCACACGAACTTCTATATGAGGCGGACAATTCAGTGATCGCCCAGCTTTCTGCGGCGCGCAAGCACGTGGAAGACCTGGCGAAATTTGATCCCAAGTTTCAGGAGTCGCTGACGGCGCTGTTGAATGCGCGTGCGGCGATTGAAGACGTGAGCGCGATGGCCCGCGACTACGCAGACAGCATTGATGCTTCGCCCGAGCGGCTGGCTGAAGTGGAAGACCGGCTGGCGCTGATTGACCGGCTGAAACGCAAGTACGGCAGCAGCGTGGACGAGATCATCGCGTATGGAGAAGAGGTGGCGCGCAAGCTGAGCGAGCTGGAAAATCGCGAAGAGCTGTTGCGCGACTTGAAGAAGCAACAGGATGTTGCGGCGACTGCATATCTGACGGTGGCGCAGGCAACATCAAAACGGCGTTACTCGGCAGCCAAAGAGCTGCAGAAGCTGGTGGAGGCGGAGATCAATCAGCTGGCGATGAAAGCACAGTTCAAAGTGGAGGTCTCCGGCGCCGATGACTCTGAGAACTGGACCGCAAGCGGCTTTGACACGGTTCTGTATCTGATCTCGCCGAATCCGGGAGAGCCGTTGCGCCCGGTGGACAAGATTGCCTCAGGCGGCGAGCTCTCACGTGTGATGCTGGCACTGAAGGCGACGATTGAGACGGGGAAAAAAGCGAAATCGCAGGTGCAGCGCACGCTGGTGTTCGATGAGATCGATACCGGCATCGGCGGTCGCGCGGCGGAGGCTGTGGGCAAGAAACTTAAACAACTATCCCGGGCCAATCAGGTGTTGTGCATTACGCATCTTCCGCAGATCGCTTCTTTTGCTGACCATCATTATCTGATCGAGAAGCGCGAAGCAGCGGGTCGGGCGAAGACGGTGGTGCGGGCCCTGGCAGCGGAGGAGCGGACGGAAGAAGTCGCTCGCATGTTGAGCGGAGCGGAGCTGACAGAGACATCGCGTCAACATGCCGAGCAGTTGATCAAGACGAACGGGTAAGGCTTACCGCGGATTTGCGAAACTCCTACCGCGGATTGCCGCGGATGAACGCGGATCAAGCAGAGCGGAAAGGCTCAGATAGTGAGAGTGATGAAGGCGATCCTCGGCGGAATCGGAGCATTCCTGGTTGCAGGTATTGTCTCTTGCTTCGCATTCACGAGGATGGTCGCCGATTCTCATGGGCGGTGTTTTACTGTGGCTAACGTTGCGAATAGATTTTCAATCCAATTCTGCTGGAAGAGAGTCTAAGGCGTATGAACCCAATTCAATCAAACTCCTCCAGCGCCCTTCTCGCCATTTTGTGGGGCGGGATTGCTTGCGGCATTCTCGACATCACGCAGGCGATGATTGCTTTCCGCCTGCAAGCTGGCTTAAGGCCCTCGCAGGTGCTGCAGTCGGTGGCTTCAGGGTTGCTGGGTAAAGGTGCGTTTCAGGGCGGGACAAAAACAGCTATCCTGGGCGCCTTCTTGCATTTCTTCATCGCATTTTCCTGGGCGGCCATTTATTACGTAGCAAGCAGGCGGATGACGGTCCTGGTGCAACGCCCGGTGATCTCAGGGCTGCTCTACGGCGAATTTGTCTGGCTCGTGATGACTTTCGTAGTCCTGCCGCTTTCGGCAATCCACCGCTGGCCAGTGTGGAACCCGGCGTCGATTATCACTGGTCCGATAGGTCACACTGTGCTGGTGGGGTTGCCAATCGCGCTGGCTGTTCGACGTTTTTCGTAGCTGATCAGTGATAGTCGACGATTTCGACTTCGTAGGCATCGCCTTCATGCCATCGAAAACAAAGTCGCCATTGATCGTTGATGCGAATGCTGTGCTGTCCTTCACGATCAGCAGTCAGAGACTCGAGATGGTTTCCAGGTGGGCTGGCCAAATCAGACAGAATGACTGCACTGTCCATTTGGCGCAATTTCCGTTGCGCAACCCGCTCGATTGCCACAAAGCGGCGGATTCTCTCTCGCCCATAAAGGCGTTCAGTGTCCTTACAACGAAAGGATTTAATCACACGTCTAAGGTATAACGCGTGACATTAAACGTCAAACGTGATAAACTCAAGCGGTTAGGTTTTGACGGACACGAAAATGGCCAAGCCAAAACGAATAGCTCAAAAATTACCACCCATCCATCCCGGTGAGATTCTGCGGGAAGATTACATGAAGCCGCTCGGGCTCACAGCGCACCGGCTGGCGATGGCTCTCCATGTTCCAGCAACTCGGATAGGGGAGATTGTGAATGGAAGGCGGGCCATTACTGCCGACACGGCAATCCGGCTTGGGCGATATTTTAAGACCACTCCACGTTTTTGGCTCAACCTTCAAACCGCATATGACCTGGAATTGATCGAAGATGAGGCTCTCGCGCAAATTGAAAGCGAAGTAAGACCTCAAGCCTGAACCACGCAACTGCTCTGTTCAGCGCTAGTTGCTCTCCATTCGCCCCCTGATCCTCCCATGTGGATGATAAATACTGCACTTTCAATGAGTTGGCGTCGAGCAGAATGTCATAAATGAGTAACCTTATGAGTGGGGAAGCCCATCTAAGAGGGTATAATAACCAGATCACATGACCGCACAAGAATCCAAAACTTTACTGCTTCTTAAGCCTCGCGGCTTCTGCGCCGGGGTGGTTCGCGCCATCGATATTGTCCGTATTGCGCTGGACGCCTTTGGGCCGCCAATCTATGTCCGTAAAGAGATTGTTCATAACCGCTACGTGGTGGAAGAGCTGAAGGCCAAGGGTGCGATTTTTGTAGATGAAGTCTATGAGGTGCCGGACGGCCAGCGCCTGATCTACTCAGCGCACGGCGTCTCACCCAGCGTCCGCGAAGCCAGCAAGCTGCGTGACCTGAAGGTGATTGATGCTACCTGCCCGCTGGTGACCAAGGTCCACGTTGAAGCGGTCAAGTATGCCCGTGGCGGCTACAGCATCATCCTGATCGGCCACCATGATCATGACGAGGTGATTGGTACTCTGGGCGAAGCTCCTGATGTAACGCAGGTGGTGGGAACGGCCGAAGAAGTTGCCGATCTTGAAGTCCCGGATCCTACACGCATCGCTTACATCACTCAGACGACGCTGAGCCTGGATGAAACTCAGGACGTAATTGCCGCGCTGCGGAAGAAATTCCCTCTGATCGAAGGTCCCCATGCCCAAGACATCTGCTATGCCACGCAGAACCGCCAGACGGCGGTGAAGGATGTGGCTGATCAGGCAGATCTGTTGCTGGTAGTTGGATCAGAGAACAGCTCGAACTCAAACCGGCTGGTGGAAGTTTCCACCAACCTGGGAACACCCTCTTACCTGATTGACACCGCGGGCGATATAAAGCCGGAGTGGCTGGTGAACGTAAAGACAGTCGCGCTGACGGCCGGTGCTTCTGCTCCCGAAGTTCTGGTGGAGCAAGCAGTGGAGTTCCTGAAGGACAAGGGGTTCGTGAATATCCGCGAGGTGGAGGTCATGCCGGAGAACGTGCGCTTTGGACTTCCGCCCGAAATCGTGGAGGCAATAGCGGCGGCTCCTGCCGTGAATGGGGACTAGCCTATGAGTACGATGTCTGACGGGCATCCCGCGCAGATGCTTTTCGGTAAGATTGATGACATGCTGGGCCGCGTCTCTCGCGGCGTGGAAAAGGCGCGCGATTACCTTTTCTCTCAGCAGCAAAGTGATGGCTACTGGTGCGGCGAACTGGAAGCCGATACCACGCTGGAATCCGATTACATCGCCATACACACCTTGCTGGGAACCGGCAACCGTGCACGTATGGAGCGTGCCGTGCCGGAGATCCTGCGTCATCAGAATGAAGATGGTGGCTGGCCCATTTACGCCGGCGGCCCTTCCAACATCAGTGCTTCGGTGAAGGCGTACTTTGCCCTGAAGATTATGGGCCATACGCCTGACCATCCGGCGCTGGAGCGCGCAGGCAAGAAGATCCTTGAACTCGGTGGCGTGACCGAGTGCAACACCTTTACCAAGCTCTACCTTTGTTTTCTCGGCCAGTATGACTGGGACGCCGTGCCGGCGATTCCGCCGGAGATCATGACGTTTCCCACATGGTTCTGGTTCAACATCTACGAAATCTCGTCATGGTCGCGGGCCATTCTGGTTCCGCTCTCAATCTGCTATGCCAAGAAGCCGCTGAAGAAACTGCCGGCGGAGATGTGCATTGACGAACTGTTCGTGGGCGGAAGACACGGGCGCCACCTGCATCTGAAATGGTCGCCGAAAGCTATCTCATGGCGCAATTTCTTCCTTGTGGCCAACCAGATCGTTCATTTTTGCGAGAAGTTTCATATCCGTCCGCTGCGCAAGCTGTCTTTACGCAGAGCGGAGAAATGGATGCTGGAACGTTTTGAGAAGTCTGACGGGCTGGGCGCCATCTATCCCGGAATTTTGAATTCCATCATCGCTTTGAAGTGTCTGGGCTATTCCAATGACGATCCCCAGGTGATCCGCGCGCTGGATGAATTTGAAAAGCTGGGCATTGACGAGCCCGCCGTGGCTGACCATTCTGAGGCGACCTTCCGCATGCAGCCCTGTATGTCTCCGGTGTGGGACACGGCCTATGCCATGTTTGCCCTGGGTGAATCCGGAATTTCGAGCAAAGATCCGCGCATGGTGAAAGCTGCGGATTGGATTTTGAGCAAGGAAGTCCGCGCCAAAGGTGACTGGGCAGTGAAAGTAAAGAACTGCCAGCCGGGCGGATGGTACTTCGAGTTCAATAACGAGTTCTACCCTGACGTGGACGATTCAGCCATGGTGCTGCTGGGCTTGGAGAAGGTGGACAATCCGCGTGAGCGCTACCAGCACGAAGTCTGCCGGCGCGCGATTGACTGGATCTTCGCCATGCAGTGCAGGAACGGCGGTTGGGCATCGTTCGACAAAGACAATACGCGCATGGTGTTCGAGCATATTCCGTTCGCCGATCACAACGCCATGCTGGATCCGCCGACCGTGGACATTACCGGCCGCGTGCTGGAAATGCTCGCCATCTACGGCGTAACCAAAGATGATCCCAGAGTGAAGAAGGCCATCAAGTTCATTCTGAAAGAGCAGGAGCCGGACGGATCATGGTTCGGCCGCTGGGGCGTGAATTACATTTACGGCACCATGCTCGTCCTGCGTGGACTGCAGGCGATGGGCGTGGACAACCACGAGCCATACATTCAGCAAGCTGCTGAGTGGCTGCGCATGGTGCAGAACCCGGATGGCGGCTGGGGTGAAACCTGTGGATCGTATGATGATCCTACAACCCGCGGCATCGGCCCGAGCACACCGTCACAGACAGCCTGGGCAGTGATGGGATTATTGGCCGCCGGAGACACACGCAGCGATTCCGTGCAGCGCGGCATCTTGTATCTGATGGAGACGCAGCGGGCGGATGGATCATGGCCGGAAGACCAGTACACGGGAACAGGGTTCCCGCGGGTGTTCTATCTGGCTTATCACTTGTATCGCAATTATTTCCCGCTGATTGCCCTTTCTGCGTATAACCGCGAATTCTCGGCGTTGAGCCGGGAAGAAATCGGTTATGCCAGAGGGTAAAAAGATTCAACAGAAGCTTTTGAACTAAGGAGACCAAGTTTGCCAGTACCCATTTCCCAGATGTGGACGGTTGCGAGTTATGTGATGAAGCAAAAGCTCGCGGGCCGCAAGCGTTATCCGCTGGTCCTGATGTTGGAGCCGTTGTTCCGCTGCAACCTGGCGTGTGCCGGCTGCGGAAAGATCCAGTATCCGGCCCACATTCTGAAGAAAGAGCTCTCGCCGGAAGAGTGTTTCAAAGCGGTGGAAGAATGTGGCGCGCCAATGGTGAGTATCCCAGGCGGCGAGCCGCTGATGCACTCGCAGATCGCTGAGATTGTGAAGGGGTTGGTCGCGCGCAAGAAATATATCTATCTGTGCACCAATGCGCTGCTGCTGAAAGAAAAGCTGGACCTGTTCACGCCCAGCAAGTACCTCACGTTTTCTGTCCATGTGGACGGTGAGCGCGAACACCATGATTTTTCCGTGTGCCGCGAAGGCGGCTATGACCTGGCCATCGCCGGGATGAAGGAAGCCCTGAAGCGCGGCTTCCGCGTTACCACGAACACCACATTGTTTGATGGCGCCGATCCGAACAGCGTCCGTGAGCACTTTGACCAGATGATGGAGCTGGGCGTGGAAGGCATGATGCTTTCGCCTGGCTACTCGTATGACAAGGCGCCCGACCAGAAACACTTTCTGGGCAAGGCGCGCACCAAGCGGCTGTTCCGGGCCATTCTCTCGAATCGCAAGAAGAGCTGGCAGTTCAACCAGTCCACGTTGTTCCTGGAATACCTGATGGGCAAGCGCGAATATAAATGCACGCCATGGGGCATGCCCACTTACAACATCTTTGGGTGGCAGAAACCCTGTTATCTCTTACAGGACGGCTATGCCGACACATTCAAGGAGCTGATGGAAGCTACGGCGTGGAGCGAGTACGGCACAGAGTCTGGCAATCCCAAGTGCGCGAACTGCATGGTGCATAGCGGCTACGAAGCTTCCGCCGTGGACGATGGATTCAGCTCGCTGCGGGGATTCGCCGCCATGGTGAAAGCCACGCTGTTCACCAGCCATAGAGATGAAGCCGCGCTGCGGCTGCTGGACGAAAAAACGCAGCCCGTGCACAGCTACAACCCTCTGGTCCAGATACAGGAAGGGTCCAATGAGCTTGAGGAGACCAGGGCATGAGCAATCCGTCGTCTGCGCCAACCCGCGTTGATGTGGCAAAAACAGATCAACTGGAGGTAGTTCCCGGCTTTGCTCACGAGAAGCTGGAAGGCTGGATTCCGGAGCTGGCCGGCGAAGAAGAAACCCGCCAGGCATTGGAGAAAGCGTTCGACTATCGCGGCGATGTGACCATCACTCGCAAAGATGGCAGCAAAGTTGAAGGCTACATATTCGATCGGCGCACAGGCAAGACGCTGAGCGATTCAGTGGTCCGGCTCTATCCCAAAGATTCCAGCGAAAAAGTATCGATCCCGTATGCCGATATCGCGGCCCTGGCTTTCACCGGACGCGACACCGCCGCCGGCAAGAGCTTTGAAGCCTGGGTAAAGAAATACTGGGAAAAGAAAGCCGCGGGCGAGAAAGACATACAGATCAAGCCTGAATCGCTGGAATAGTTTTTTCTTCATCCCGAGCGTAGCGAGGGAGCCCTACCTCAGCATGAGCCCTGAGCAGAGTGGAAATATTGACGGAGTTCAGAGGTTCTAATTCCCTTGCGTTTTCTGATAGCGATAGGGATCCCTCACTACGCTCGGGATTTTAGAGACAAAGACAAGATGAAAGCTTTCGTCACAGGAGCAACGGGATTTGTAGGCAGCCATGTGGCTCGCGCGCTGGCTGCCCAGGGCGCCGATCTGCGCCTGCTTGTTCGCTCAACGAGTCGCACGGACAATATTGTTGATTTGGCGGCGGAACTGGCGGTCGGCGATCTGCGCAAGCCTGAGTCTCTGAAGACCGCCATGAGCGGCTGTGATTTTGTTTTTCATGTGGCGGCCGACTATCGTTTATGGGTGCGGAACCCGGACGAGATGTACCAGGCCAACGTGGAAGGTACACGCGCGATCATCCGTGCGGCGCATGAAAGCGGCGTGCTCCGTGTGATCTATTGCAGCTCGGTTGCGACGATGGGATTCAAGCAGACCGGCGAAATCGTGAACGAAGATACTCCGGTGTCTCTGGCGGACATGGTGGGGCATTACAAGCGTTCAAAGTACATGGCAGAACAAGTCGCTCTGGAAGCGGGACGCAATGGCGTTAATGTTGTTGTGGTGAATCCCACCACGCCGATTGGCGAATTCGATATCAAGCCGACGCCGACCGGGCGCATTGTGGTGGATTTTCTGAAAAAGAACTTTCCAGCGTACGTGGACACCGGCTTGAACCTGGCGGACGTGAAAGAAGTGGCGCGCGGCCATGTGCTGGCGATGGATAAGGCACGGCCCGGAGAGCGCTACATCCTGGGTGGAGAGAACCTGACGCTGAAGCAGATATTGGATAAGCTGGCGGAGATCACTGGGTTGCCCTCGCCCACAATGAAGGTGCCGCATGGTGTAGCGATGGCCTTCGCCGCCTTTGACCAGTTCTTTACCGGCATCGTGATGGGCAAGGAGCCGCGGGCAACACTGGAAGCAGTCAAAATGGGACGCAAGAAGATGTTTGCATCGTCGGCGAAAGCGGAGCGTGAGCTGGGCTATCGCGTGGTTCCGGTGGAAGACGCGTTACGCCGTGCAGTGGCATGGTTCCAGGCGCATGGATATGCAGGGCCGGTTGTGAGTGCGTCCGCGGTGACAGCATGAACAGGATCGCCATCATCGCCGCGATGGAGCGCGAACTTCATCCGCTGATCGTTCATTCGCCAAGGAAAGACTGGAAGCGCAGTTCGCTGACCGTGGACGGCCACGATATCCAATGCTTTGAAAATGGTGACACCATCGCCGTCATCAGCGGCATGGGCATCAAGCGTGCAGAAGCGACCGCACGTGCAGTGGTGAAGAAGTATCAGCCAGAGATTTTGATATCCGCTGGCCTGGCGGGGGCCCTGATGCGCACGTTGAAAGTGGGCAATGTGGTTGTGCCCAACGTAATTGTGGATGCGGCGAGTGGTATTGAGTATCGCTGCAGCGTGGGCGGCGAAGTGATTGGCGGCGGCGTGCTGGTGAGCACGTTTGAGATTGTGGAGAAGAAGTCCAAGGCCGAACTGGTGGAATGTTTTCACGCGCTAGTGGTGGACATGGAAGCCGCAGGCGTGGCAAAAGTTGCGCAAGAGTTCAACCTGGGCTTCCGCTGCGTGAAAGCGATCTCTGACGAGTTTGATTTTCCGTTGCCCCCGCTGAACCGCTTTGTGGACGCCGACGGCGCTTTTCAGACAGGGAATTTCGTGCGCTGGTTGAGCGTACGCCCGTGGCAGTGGATGAACGTTTTGATGCTGGGACGAAACAGCAACTTGGCCGCTCAGGCGCTGTGTGACTGGCTGGCCAAAGGGCTGGGCGGCAGCTTAAATGCAGCCAAAGTTGTTACACTGAATGGAGCAGAGTCTTCGGACAAGTAAACCCGGACAAGTGAATGGGAACCGTCAGCAACCCTGAATTGAAAACCGAATCGTTTACCGCTACCGAGATGCGGGCGGCAGTGTATCGCGGCCAGAATGACGTGCGCATGGAGACCATTCCGGTGCCTGAGATCGGCGCTGGAGAAATACTGGTCCGCATACACACGTGTGGCATCTGCGGAACGGACTTGAAGAAGATCTCCACGGGATCGCATTCAGCACCGCGCATTTTCGGCCATGAAATGGCCGGTCAGATCGTAGCCACGGGCGAGGGCGTGCAAAATTTTCAGCTCGGCGACCGGGTCATGGTGTTTCATCACATTCCGTGCGGTACTTGCTATTACTGCCGCCACAAGGTGTTTGCGCAATGTCCGGTATACAAGAAAGTTGGCGCCACCGCAGGATTTGAGGCCAGCGGCGGAGGCTTTGCCGAGTACATCCGAGTAATGGATTGGATCGTACAAAAAGGTGTGGTGAAGATTCCGGATAGTGTCTCTTACGAGCAGGCGTCGTTTATCGAGCCAGTGAATACCTGCCTGAAGGCCATTGATTCGCTGCATCTGCAGCCGGAAGAAACAGTGCTGGTGATTGGGCAAGGGCCCATCGGTATTATGCTGGCGTCTTTGGCAAAGCGGACGGGTGCAACTGTGGTAACTTCCGATTTGTATCCGCAACGGCTTAAAATGAGCGAGAGTTTTGGATTACGGCACAACGTGAACGCGTCTCAGGCCGATCCGGTGGAACGGGTGAGGGAATTGACGAAGGGCCGTGGCGCCGATGCTGTGATTCTGGCAACGGCAGGAAACAGTCTGATTCGTCCGGCGATAGATGCGGCGAGACCCGGCGGACGCGTGATGCTGTTTGCGCAGACCCAGCGGAGCGAGGTCACGATTGATCCCGCGTCAATTTGTATGGACGAGAAGACGCTGATGGGGTCCTATAGCGCGTCAGTAGATTTGCAGGATGAAAACGTAAAGCTGGTTTTCAGCGGCGAGATTGATTTTTCGCGATTGATTACGCATCGTTTCTCCCTGCAGCAGGCGGTAGAAGCTTTGCATTTGGCGTCCCATCCGGGGCCGGATTCGATGAAGGTTGTGATCCAACCGGGAATGGAATGGAGCAAAAGTTGAAAGGGCAAATGACAGCGGCCGTCCTTTATGGCAAAGAGGACGTGAAAATCGAGAAAGTCCCGATTCCAACTTTGGAACGCGGCGAAGTGCTGGTGAAAGTGAACGTGGCTTTGACCTGCGGCACTGACCTGAAGGTATTTCAGCGCGGGTACCACGCGCGCATGATTGTTCCACCGGCATTGTTCGGTCACGAACTTTCCGGCCAGATTGTTGAAGTGGGGCCGGGTGTGCGCGATTTCAAGAAAGGCATGCGCGTGGTGGCGCTGAATTCGGCACCCTGCGGAGCCTGCTTTTACTGCCTGAAGCACCAGGAAAATCTTTGCGAAGACCTGCTGTTTAACAACGGCGCTTATGCCGAGTACATCAAGATTCCGCGCCGCATTGTTGAAACCAACATGCTGGCCCTGCCTGACGACGTAACGTATGAATCGGCGGCCATGACCGAACCGCTGGCCTGCGCACTGCGCGGCTTGCAGGAGACAGGCGCCGATATCGGCGACACCGTCACGGTAATTGGTGCGGGCCCGCTGGGGCTGATGCTGATTCAGGTGGCGAACCTGACCGGATGCAAAGTAATCGCCGTGGTGAAGCGTGACGAACAGGTCACGTCAGTAAAACATTTTGGCGCGCACGAAGTAGTGCAGATCGGCAAAGTAAAGGATCCGGTGGAAGCCGTGATCAATGTAACCGAGGGTCGCGGGTCAGACATTGTGATTGAGGCCGTGGGGCGTCCGCAGGCGTGGCAGTGGGCCGTGGACATGGTCCGCCGCGGCGGCGTAGTGAATTTTTTCGGCGGCTGCGCCACGGGAACAAAAGTTGAGCTGGACACTGACCGGCTGCATTATTCTGAATTAACGCTGAAGGCCACGTTCCATCACACGCCGCAAACCGTGCGCCGGGCTTTCTCACTGATTGCGGAGAAGAACGTGAAGAGCACGGACTACGTTACGGGAGAAGCGCCGCTTTCCAAACTGAAGCAGGTTTTACAGCAAATGATTGATCGGGGAAGCCAGATCAAAACGGCGATCATCCCCGGACACTAAGCGGAGATCCCTCAGCGCACATTTTCGCAGCTTCAAGCCGGCTACGCAGCGAAAAGCGCAGCTCGGGCATAAATTCCAGAACGAATCATTCACATATGTCGGCTTCAATCAACAATCCGGCTTCACCCAGCAATTCGGGGTCAACCAGCAATTCGGGGTTAACCAGCAATTCGGGGTCAACCAGCGATTCGGCTTCGCTGGCTGCGCAGGGATGCACGGGCCTATTGTGAACGGCTGGCCAAGAGCCACTACGAGAACTTTTCCGTGGCCACTTGGTTCCTGCCGGCAAAGTTGCGGCAGCATTTCTATAACGTCTATGCATACTGCCGGATATCGGATGATCTGGGCGATGAGGTCGGAAATGCGCAACAATCGCTGGAGCTGCTGGACCAGTGGGAAGCGGAGCTGAACGCATGTTATGCCGGGTCACCACGTCATCCGGTGTTCGTGGCCCTGGCGGCAACAGTCAGGCAGTTCGGTATTCCGAAGCATGAATTTTCCGATCTATTGATCGCCTTCCGTCGCGATCAAACCATCACACGATTTGAAGCCTTCGACGATATTCTTGAATACTGCAAGTACTCGGCGAACCCGGTCGGCCACCTGGTGCTTTACCTGGGCGGATACAGTGATACCGAGCGCCAGACGCTCTCCGACTACACATGCACCGCGCTGCAACTGGCCAACTTCTGGCAGGATGTGACTGTCGATTATCTAAAGGGCCGCATCTATTTGCCGCTTGAGGACCTCAGCCGCTTGCCACAATTTATTGAGCTGATGAAGTTTGAAGTCCAGCGTGCGCGCGAATGGTTCGATCGTGGTTTGCCCCTGATCAAGAGCGTGAACAAAGAGCTGGCCATTGATCTGGAGTTGTTCAGCCGCGGCGGCCAGGAAATTTTGAACGCGATTGAAGCCCAGGGATTCGATGTGTTGCGCCAGCGCCCGGTAATCTCAAAGGCGCGCAAGCTATGGCTGGTGGCGCGCGCAGCGGTGGGCAAGATCCTGTGAGCCATTCTCAAACTGGCCATTCCCAGTTCGGCCATTCTCAGTTAAACCATGCCTATGCAGTATGTCGCGGAGTGGCGCGGCGGTCAGCTAAAAATTTCTATTATGGATTTCTGGTGTTGCCCGCTGAAAAGCGGAACGCCTTGTGTGCCGTCTATGCGTTCATGCGCCACGCCGACGACATTGCTGACGATCCGGCGATGGATGTCCGACTGAAGCGGCAGAAGCTGGAAGAGTGGCTGGAAGCAGCCAAGCAGGTTTTCAGCGGGCGGCCAACCGATGATCCGGTGCTGATGGCGCTAGCGGACGCGCAGAGAAGGTTCAAGATCCCACAGGACCTGTTCGAAAAGCTTGTCTACGGAACCGGCATGGACCTGGATATACCACCGGCTTCCCCCGATCTTCCGGCAGTGCTGTGCAACACATTCGAAGACCTGAAGCAGTATTGCTATTACGTGGCATCCGTCGTTGGCCTGGTTTGTATTCATATCTTTGGATACCAGGACAAGAAAGCGGAATTTCTGGCTGAGGATTGCGGGCTCGCGTTCCAGCTCACTAACATTATCCGCGATATCAAAGAAGACGCCGGCATGGGCAGGATTTATATTCCCGAAGAAGATATGTCCCGCTCAAATCTCTCGGCGGAAAATTTTTCCAGCGCGGCGATGTCAGATCCAATAAAGGCGCAACAGCTGCGTCCCGCGCTGGAGTATGAGGCAGAACGCGCACGGCGCTATTACGAGTCGGGCAAGTGGCTGATGGAGTTGATTGATGAAGACAGCCGCGCGGCTTTGTGGGTGCTGGTGGAAATTTACAGCCGGCTGCTGAACAAGATTGCCGTCCGCAATTATGACGTATTCACCGAACGCGTTAGCCTGAGCACGTGGGAAAAACTCACGGTGCTGGCACGCGGGTTTATCCTGCGCGTTGTATGAGTAACACTCCCCATCAGAAATCGGTTGCGGTGATCGGCGGTGGCCTGGCCGGACTCGCTGCCGGCTCCGCTCTGGCGGATACGGGATTCAAGGTCACGGTATTTGAAAAGCGTCCTTACGTTGGCGGGCGCGCATCTTCCTATGAACATCCGGGAACCGGTGAGGTCCTGGATAATTGCCAGCATCTTCTGCTGGGATGCTGCACCAATCTAATTGAATTCTACGAGCGCCTGGGCGTGGGCGACAAAATCCGCTGGTTTGACGAGATCACATTCATGGAACCGGGTGGACGCATCAGTCGCTTTGTGCCCAAGACGTTTCTGCCCGCGCCGATGCACAACGTTCCTTCCTTCGTCGGCGTGCCAATGCTGGACATGCGGGACAAGATTGCCATTGCGCGGGCAATGTCTGCGATGAGCCGCAAGTTGCCACCAGATTCAGACGAAAACTTTTTGGTCTGGCTGCGGCGGCATCATCAGACTGAGCGGGCAATCAAACGGTTCTGGGAACCCGTGCTGGTGAGCGCCCTCAATGAAGATCTGGAATTAATCTCGGTGCGGTACGCAGCCAAGGTGTTTCGGGATTCGTTCATGAAGTCAGCGCAGGCGGGGAGAATGGGATTGCCGACCATTCCGCTCTCGCAGTTGTACGCGGCTGGCATTGGTTATATTCACGCGCGTGGCGGGGAAGTGCTGCTGCGGAATTCCGTCAGCGCATTCGCGCCGCAAGCTGACGGCGTGGTGATTACCAGCAACGAGGGCCAGAAGACTTTCGATCTGGCCGTTCTTGCTGCGCCATTCCAGAGCCTGGGGAATCTCTTACCGCCCGATGAATTTTCAGCGGCGATCAAGAACAAGCTGGAGCGCTTTGGTTCTTCACCAATCACGGGAATTCATCTCTGGTTTGACCGCGAGATCACCGACTTGCCCCACGCGGCTCTTCTTGATCGCACCATTCAATGGATGTTTCATAAGTCCAAGTTTCAGGAGAAGCGCGAAGGGCCGGGAAGTTACGTTGAGCTGGTAGTCAGCGCGTCAAAGTCTCTGGTGCAGAAGTCGCGAGAAGAGATTCTGGAGATTGCGGTGCGTGAGATGGCTGAATTTTTCCCGATCGTAAAAGAAGCCAAGGTGGTCAAGGCCGCGGTGATCAAGGAAGTCTACGCAACGTATTCCATTTCGCCAGGATTGGATCAGTATCGGCCAACATCAATATCGCCGTGGCCGCGGGTGTTTTTGGCCGGCGATTGGACGGCGACAGGCTGGCCGGCCACCATGGAAGGCGCTGTACGCAGCGGTTATCTTGCGGCGGAAGCGGTTACTTCATCTTTGGATCGGCCGAAGAAATTTCTGGTTGCGGATTTGCCGGCCCAAGGGATGATGAGGTTGTTCGAGGAGTAAGGCAGTTGAACGATGTTTCAGGAGATTGTTGCGGCATGGTGAGGATAGGCATCCTCGGGATCTTTCCGATCTAGCTGACAAAAGGGGAAAGCATCTCGTGTGATCACGGTGAATGCCTAGTTGCTGCTGGCAAGCAAGGCCACGCCGACACAGACCAGACCCGCGGAAATCCAACGCCGCTTGTCCACGTTTTCATGCAGGACGAATTTCGCAAGAATTGCCGAGCAGATAAACGTCAATGATGCCGACGAGGGCGCCACCAGGCTTGCGTCTCCCCATGAGAGGGCAACCAGCAGACAGAAGAAGCTGAAGATCAGGCAGGACAAGCCGAGCAGAAAAAGCTTTTCCGAGCAGACAGCTTTCACCACGGCAAGCAGTCCTTTGCTGGAGCGGATTGCGTCCAGGTCGCCGACGCGTTTCATTGCAGCGGAGAGCAGAATGTCGCCTACGCTGGAAGCCAGCACGAGCATGCTGATCGCCGTCCAGACTTTAAACGAGCTCATGCTGCTCCTTCATCGCCGGCAGGGAACCGTCATTCTTGTCTTTGCTCGTACGTTCCGTCAACGACGGGCCTCTTGCCACCAGGCCAACGCCGCACGTGATCAGCAGCACGCCAGCCCATCGCCATGGACTGATGTATTCGTGAAGAAAATACTTTGACCACAGCGCCGTCACGACATAGCCAAAGGCCGTTGCCGGGAGCACAAACGTGAGATCAGCCCAGGAAAGCGCCGTCAGGTAGGAATAGAAAAAGCCAGCGAGACAAACAATCCCCAGGAGCACCCAGGGATTGATAAAGGCGTTAAAAATGTGGGTCCAGTGGGAAAGATCAATGCTGCCCAGGTCGTCCATGCCGCGCTTCAGCATCACGTCGCCTGTGCCGCTACAGCAGGCGATGGCAGCATAGATCAGAACTTTCTTCCACTTCACGCGAGCTTAGTCTCCGGCAACCTGGGTCGCTGGTTTTTCCGTTTTCTGCTGCGCAGCAGTGTCGGCCTTCATTGCTTTGGCAGCTTTGTTGCGTGCTGCGCGCAGCTTCATGAATGACTTGGCCTCTTTGTAGAGGCGTTTGCGTTCGCCGGAATCAAAAGCAGCCTTGCGCACGATCCGGAACACAGCTTTCGGACGGAAATAATATTCGTCGTAGAATTTGTGGACCATCTCCAGCACGTGCTCACGCGGCAGTCCGGGATACTGGATCTGGGCGACCTGGTGTCCGCCATCGTCCACCATGCGTTCATTGCCGACAATGAATCCGTTCTGCTTGGCGAAGTCATACATCTCAGTGCCTGGATAGGCGTGGGCGATGGAAACCTGAATCGTCTCCACGTCCAACTCTTTGGCAAAGTCAATGGTGTTGCGGATCGATTCGCGAGTCTCGCCCGGCAAGCCAAGAATGAAGTCGCCGTGTACAACGAGTCCAAGCTTCTTGGTGTCTTTGGTGAACTGGCGCGCGCGTTCAACGGTGGCGCCCTTCTTCACGTTCTTCAAGACCTGCGGATCGCCCGACTCATAGCCCACAATCAGCAGACGGCAGCCCGCTTCCTTCTGGGCTTTCAGGGTTTCGTAATCAGTGGTCACGCGCGACGTGCAGCTCCACGTCAGGTTCAGCGGCTTCAGTTTGGAGCACAGCTCAACCGTACGCGCTTTCTGAATGTTGAACGTGTCATCGTCAAAGAAATATTCCTTCACCCACGGCCAGTATTCTTTGGCCTGTGCCATCTCGCGGGCAATCGCGTCACTGGAGCGCTTGCGCCATGCGTGTCCGCTCAGCGTCTGGGGCCACAGGCAGAAGGTGCACTGCGCCGGGCAGCCGCGCGTTGAATACAGCGCGACGAAAGGATAGAGCAGGAACGGAACGTTATAACGGCGGACGTCCAGATCGCGATAGTAAACGTCGGTGACGTTGGGCAGCGCGTCCAGGTCCTGAATGTCAGGACGATCAGGATTGTGGACAATCTTGCCGCTGGCGTCGCGATAGGAAATGCCACGAATCTCAGAGAGCGGCGAGCCATTGGCGTATTCCACCACGGAATAATCGAATTCGCGACGGCAGACAAAATCAATCGCGCGGCACTCGTTCAGGGAGCGCTCCGGCAACGTGGTCACATGCGGGCCCACGAAAGCCACCTTAAGCTTCGGGTTCGCTTCCTTCATCTTGGTGACCAGTTGAATGTCGCCGGGGAAGCCGGGGGTCGAGGTAAAGAGCACAAGGAACTCGTACTGCTTGGTGAGCTCAATGGTCTCTTCAGCCGATACGTGGTGTGGAGGCGCATCCAGTAGGCGTGACCCTTCCAGCATTCCGGCCGGATAGGCAAGCCAGACCGGGTACCAGTAAGACTCGATTTCGCGCGTGGCCGGCCAACGTGAGCTGGCGCCACCATCAAAGTTCTCAAACGACGGCGGATTCAGGAATAACGTTTTTAATGGCATGTTCGTGATTATTCTAACACTTCAGCCCTGCCGCTAAGCCCAAGCGGATGCAAGCGGTTAGAAGCCATGGCTGAGTGGGGAAATAGCGCATTGGGCGGCGTGGGCGTTGGTACATGGCCTTCAGAAAACCGACCACGGAGGCACGGAGAAAAGCTGGGGAATAGCCGCGAATGAGCGCGAAAAGCACCGAATCAAGTCCGGGCTTCCCAGTTTGGGCGACCGCGAGTTGCCGATTACCGCAGCCATGTTCCTTTCACAATAATTGCTTCTCAGTGATCGATATTCAAGTTCCCGGTTTCATTCGATATCATTCGCGTGAATTCGCGGCCAGGCATCTTCGGTTTCCTCCCGTGTCTCCGTAATTCCGTGGTGAAAATCCTGTGGTTTAGATGTTGCATAGCTCATGCAATAACGCTCCCGCCGCATCTTCTCCAATGCTTCCATCCAGAATTGCCTGCCTCAACACACCGGACATCGTCTGTCTCGCACGCGGATCTCTCACCTGAGTGCGTATAGAAGCACCGAGATGGATGAACAACAGAACAAAAACCGGCCAATGAAAGAAAAACCCTTGACTATGCCCAGCCGTCTCATAGAAGCCACTGAGGTCAAAGAGGTGGCCGTTAAGCCGGGTGCCCGAGGCTTCGCGGGTTCTGCTCAGCGTACGATTCGAGGGCTGCTCCATTTCCACGACTCCGGGCGCGCCGAAAAGTCTCACTAGCAGAAGGCAATAAGTGAGTGGAGGGCTTGGATTGGTCGGGGAGAGAGGATTTGATCCTCCGCTCCCCGAACCGGACATGGTCATCAGTGGACTGTAAGCGTGAGGGCTTGCGACACGGTCGCTTTGCTGGTTGTTGCGCTCACGGTGAGCGTGTAATTGCCAGGAGGAGTTATCAACGTCTGCGGGGGCACAGGCGGGGTGCTTGTACTTCCACCGCCGCCGCAACCTGTGAGAGCGATGAGCGGCATGAAGGCCAGGAGCAGCACGCAGGCGCGCACGCGGTAAGAGGATCGCGGCCGCGAGGCGAGCAGCAGTGCGACCGGCACCATGAATATTAGGCCAATACCCGCCAGCTTGACGCGGTCGATGGCCAGCGAAGCTGTTTTGACCACCTGGGTGTTGACCGTGACGGTGAAGGCGGCATTCGCACCGGAAGACAGATTGAGCGACGACGGCGAGATGGTACACGTCGCGTTGGTTGGGATGCCGCTGCAAGAGAGCGTAGCCGTGCCCGCAGCGCCAGGCGTTGCAGCGATGGACAAGCTATACGTGGCTGTTTGGCCGGCCGTCACCGTGGCTGTGGTAGTGGCGCCGCTCGCCGGTGCAATGGTCAGGGTGGGAGCGGTTCCCGTTCCGCTCAGTCCGATGACCACTTCACCGCTGATGGCATCGTCAACGATTGTCAGGAAGCCAGTACCCGCGCCAGCAACGGTTGGCTTGAAGGTGACGAGAACTGTGCAGGAGCCGTTGGGCGCCACGCTCGCCGTGCAAGTATTCGTCGTCGCAAAGTCTCCCGTAGTTGTGATTCCGCGAATGTTGAGCGGCGCGCTGCCGGAGTTTGTGAGAGTCAGCGATTGCGCTGCGCTAGTGACGCCAACGTCTAGGGAACCGAACCCAGTGATGCTGCCCGACAAAGTGACTGCAGGAGCAGCCGGGTTTTTGCTGAGTCCGCTCCGGAACAGAAACAGGGAGGGGTTCAGAGATGTTGCGCCGTCGCTGATGAACCCGAATCCGGTGGAACCCCAACGGACCAGGTTACGCGGACCGGCATCGTTGAGCTCGTTGAAGTTCAGCGTTCCTGTTGCCGTCCGCGACGTGAGGTCATATGCCGTGAGGCCAACGCCGGAAGTGGCATTGCTGATCTGGTTAGCCACCATGAAGAATTGGCCGGCCGTGGTGTCCATGGCCATATCCTGCAGATTCGGGAAGCTGGTGGGATTGATGGCGCTGACGGGGAACGAGCCGACTTGCGTTCTCGCTACTGGATCCCACACCTGGCCCGCCTTGGTGTAGAGCAGAGATCAGTGATAGTCCCGTGGTGCTGTTTCCTCCCACGTTGGTACCGGTGACAGGAGTGAAGTGAAGGCCGGCGGCATCGATGGTGAACACATTAAAGAACGGATTAGCGAGAGTGAAGGGCAGCGAGTAAACGGTGCCCGGATCAGTGAAGGCGAAACCCGACACATCGACGCCGTTAAAGAACTGGGTGAGGTCTGGAACGGAGTTAACCAGTCCTGAATCGCTGAAAAGCTCCATCACTCCGCCAAAACTGGTGCCGGCGAAATACACCAGCAGAGATTTCGGTGAACCCGGCACGGTCAGCATGGTGGCGCTGAAAGGACGGCTTAGCACAAGGCTGGTGGGCGGGTAGGCGAAGGTCCGATCGATCTGGCCAGTGGAAAGGTCGATTCGCTGGATGACCTGATCGCCCTGAGCCGCAACGAAGAGGAAGCTCCCGTCATCGCTGGCTGCAAGTGCGCGTGGATCATGACCGACGATGATAGGCGGTTGTGTGGCGCCCGTCTCAGGATCGATGGCGATCACAGTATTCGGATTGGTGGCAGAGGAAGCCGGAATACTGGCGTAGAGAAGCTTTCGGCTCGGGACAGAAACGACAAATGACGGATTGAGATTGAGCTGCCGGTACACGGTCAGGGTCAGCGGAGCACTCTCACCGCCACCTGGCGCCGGATTGACAACGGTAACGGGCAACTCACTCATGGCGCTGAGGAGTGCCGGGTCGACCGCGACGGAGAGCAAGTTAACGCCCCCGTAAGTGGTTTTCTGCGCCTGTCCGGCAATGCGCACCACCGATGAGGGGAAGAAGTTGGCGCCACTCAGAAAGAGGTTGAGGTTGGTGGTGCCAATCGCCACGGTAAATCTGCTCATGGAAGTGAGCGTGGGTCCGGGAAACGAAGTAATGCCCACGCCGCTCAAATTGAGGACAAGCTGTGGATTCACAGGGTCGTCACTGGCCACGGTCAAGCTTCCTGTGCGTGTCCCTGTGGCCTGGGGCGTGAAATGGATGGTGAGGAGGCAGGCATCACCAGGAAGGATGGGCGCAGTACAGTTCGGCAGATCAAAGCTGAAATCGGCACCCGTGATCAAGGTATGCGCTAGATCGATTTGCAGAGGTGCGCCACCGTTGTTTTCAATCAATAGCTGCTGGGTCGGCGCGGCCTGTCCCACCAGGACCGGGGCAAAGTTAATCGGGTTCGCTGAAAAAGCAATGACCGGCACCACGCCAGTCCCGCCCACAGGCAGCGTGGTTACGGCCAAAGGCGTGTTGGTTGTTAACGTCAAATTCGCGTTGGATGTAATAGTTGCAACCGGCGTGAACGTCACCCGCAGGCTGCAAGTGGCGTTCGGCGCAACCGGCGCCGCGCACAGCGTGGTGTCAATGGTGAAGACGGGATCGCTTGAGACAGCGGCCGTGAGTGTCAACGGCGCTGTACCGCAGTTCGTAAGGGTGACGCTGTTCGTTGTCGATTGTCCGAGCCGCGTTGGAATGAAACCCACGCCAAAGGCAAGATTGCCGGGCAGACAAACCGCCGGCGCATCAGCGTTGGGATTGATCTTTGCAGCATACCCGAAACTTGCCGTTGGTTGTCCTGGTGGAGGGGTTGCGACCGGATGAAACGAGCCGGGCGTAGTGTGCAACGAGCTGCCGGCGATTCCCGCCACGTGGATTTGGCCTGCAGCATCGGCTGCCACAGCCTGCACCACAGAGAATTCAGTCGCGCTGCCAAAATACGTGGAGAACAGCAACTGCTTTCCAGTGGGATCGAATTGCATGATGAAGCCGGTGGCTCTGCTGAATTGTGCTGGCGGTATGGTCGACATGAAAGGATGCACGATCGGGAACTGGAAATCCCCTGTTCTACCGACGATCCAGATATTCCCGCTTCCATCGAGCGCCATTGCGCTCGGATCGAGGTCACCGCCAGTCAAGAAACTCGAATAGACGAGCGCGGTGCCGGTGGCGTTGAGTTTGGTGAGCCATCCGTTGTTGACGAACCCCGGCAAGCTGCCGACTCGCGCGTCAGGTGTGACAGGGTATGTGGAATCCGGGCCGAAGCCAGTAAGAATGGCCTCTCCGGCGCCATCCACGGTGATGGTTATACTCTGGAAGCCGGAACCGACGAAGGTGGAGTAGACAAGGCTCGCACCGTCTGGAGCCACTTTGGTTACGAATGGCGAGGCATAGGGGAGCGCTCCTGGGATCGTTGGCTGAAAGGCACCGGCAGTGATCGGCCAGAGAGTGCCGGCGTTGCCATAAATGTAAGCGTTGCCGGTGGCGTCGATAGCGACGGATGCAGCGCCGATGGGACCTCCGCCTCCGTTTTGTGGCGCCGGATCGCCG
>WNFD01000434.1_pt1 | contig 41197 bp, 45 predicted proteins | sample 5400491 | NCBI WGS metagenome assembly WNFD01 (sample SAMN13153343, study PRJNA577476) | soil metagenome | isolation source: 120 cm saprolite under Douglas fir tree site 2 hole 2 replicate 2 | place: USA:California | collected 2015-04-18
TTGGGCACGAGCACGTCCGGAGTGACGACGAATTCCAGGCCCATGAACTCTTTGTGGCCGACCAGGTACGCGACCGGCTCACCCTTGGCGCGCTGCGCAACCAGGGCTCGGTATGCGCTCAGGTCTTGTTCAGACATCGCGTGGTCGAACTTCAGGTAGAGATCGAGCCTTCGCAACCCAAGCGCGTGGGCGAGCAGGAGCTCGGCGTCGAGGCGCGACGAACCGGAGCCGTGCCTCCGCAGATAGTCGGCGGAAAGCTTCAGGACCTCGACGATCGTCACGCTGCCGAATCGGAGCCGCCGTTCAGCTGAGCCGCCCGCTCCGCCGCGATGAGCGCGTCGACCAGGTCGTCCAGGTCTCCCTGCATGACGCGGTCGAGCTTGTGCAGCGTCAGGTTGATCCGATGGTCGGTGACCCGGTTGTCCTTGAAGTTGTAGGTCCGGATCTTTTCCGACCGGTTGCCGCTGCGGACCATGCCGCGGCGCTGCGCGCCGATCTTCTCTTGCTGCTCCGCGAGCTTCATCTCGTAGAGCCGCGCCCGCAAGACCCGCAGCGCTTTCTCCCTGTTCTGCAGCTGCGACTTCTCGTCCTGGATGCTGACGGCCACGCCGGTCGGCTTGTGGACGATGCGGATTGCTGAATAGGTGGTGTTGACGCTCTGCCCACCAGGCCCGGTCGACGTGGAAGCCTTGATCTCCAGGTCCTCCGGCCTTAGCTCGACCTCCACGGGATCTGCCTCAGGCAGCACCGCGACTGTTGCGGCTGACGTGTGGATGCGTCCCTGGGCCTCGGTCTTCGGCACGCGCTGCACGCGGTGCACGCCGCCTTCGTACTTGAGCTGCGAGTACGCGCCATGACCGTGCACCTCGAACTCGATCTTGTCGTAGCCGCCGATACCGGTCGGCGATGCGTCCACGACCTCGACCTTCCAGCCCTTCTTCTCCGCCCAGCGCGTGTACATGCGGAAGAGGTCGGCCGCGAACAGGGCTGCCTCGTCACCCCCCTCCGCGCCCTGGATCTCGACCACCACATCGCGGTCGTCGTTCGGATCCTTGGGGAGCAGCAAGACCTTCAGCTTTTCGTCGAGCTTGCTCACCTGCTCGGCCGCGCGCCGCTCTTCGGAGCGCAGATATTCCTGCATCTCAGCATCTTTTTCGTGCCGGGCCATCTCGCGCGCCGACTCCATCTCGTGGCGCGCCTTGCGGTACGCGTCATAGGTCTCGACCGTGTCGCGCAGCGTGCGTTGCTCGCGCGCGAGGCGCGTGACCTTCTCGTGGTCCGAGGCCACCTCTGGCCTGGACATCTCGTTTTCGATCTCCCGGTAGCGCCGGGCGATCGCCTCGAGTCGGTCGATCACTTCGTCTTTCCCGCGTTGCCCGGCTCTGCCGGGCAGCCGCAACGACACGGAGACGCCAACCTCGTAGCAAATCCTGGGGGGGTTCCCCACAAGGGGGGCCTGCCCCCCTTGTGCCTTCTCATGCGGCGGCCCCGGCGCTTTCCTCCTCACCCTCGCGGGCGCTGTTGAAGGCGACGATCGCGACCTCGAGCATGTCGTCGGAGGGTTCGCGCGTGGTGAACTTCTGCGTGCCCAGCACCGGCAGCAGCGCGACCCGAACGATCGGGTTGTAGCGGTGCCGGGCCATGAAGCGGATGAGCTCGAAGCCGGCTCCCGCGATCAGCGGGATGGCGAGGATCCGGCTCGCGACCAGCCAGAACAGGTTGGGATGGAACAGCGCCACGACGCTGAACACGATGACGCTCACGACGAGCACGACGAGCAGAAATCCGGTCCCGCAGCGAGGGTGCAGGGTGCTCGCGCGGCGGACCGACGGAACGTCGAGCGTCCAACCCGATTCGAACGCGTTGATCGTCTTGTGCTCCGCGCCGTGGTACTGGAAAACGCGGCGCACGTCGGGCAGGAGCGAGATCGCGGCGAGGTAGCCGAGCACCAGGCCGACGCGGATCAACCCCTCGACCAGGACGAACGCGAAGCTCCCTGTGCGATGGACTGCGAAGTTGGCCAGGAGCAGAGGCAGACCGATGAACAGCACCAGCGCGAATACGCCCGCCGTGGCGACCGAGCCGGTGATCTCCTTCTTGCCGATCACGATGTTGTTGGCCCCTGCGTTCACGTTGGCGGACCAGATGAGCGACTTCATGCCCAGGTGCAGCTGCTCGCCGATGAGCGCGAGGCCGCGCACGAACGGCAGCTTCCAGATCGGGTTGACGTAGATGGGCGCGGTCAGCTCACCGCGGTTGACGAGGATCTCCTTGGTAAGCGTGTCGGGGTTCGTGGTCGGCAGGCGGACGGCCACCGCGTAGTGGCGCTTGCCGCGCATCATCACGCCTTCGATGACGGCCTGGCCGCCATAGAAAAACGGCTGGTCGGCCTTCGGTTTTGCCTGGGCCTCCGGAGCGCTTACCTCCGGGCTTGGCATCTACGCCCGGGTCTTAGCAGCCCGCTTCCGGAACCGCTCGACCTGTCCGCCGGTGTCCACGATCCGCTGCGTGCCCGTGAAGAACGGGTGGCAGACGGAGCAGATCTCGGTCTTGAGCTCCTTGCGCGTGGAACCCGTCGTCCAGCTGTTCCCGCACGCGCAGGTGACGACCGCGTCTTCGTAAAAGGTGGGGTGAATCTGTGCTTTCAAGGGTTTACTCCAGGGGTAGTTTACCGAGCGAGGGCCGCGGTCATGTTCGTGGCCTGCATCGTCATGATCCCGAGATAGACGACGAGTCCGATCCAGGCGAATCCCATCGCCCAGCGGCCGGTCGCAGGCACCGACGTGTAGTACGGGTTGCTCCGGTTGCGGAAGCGAGCGAGCAGGGTCGGGATCCCGAGCAGCGCGAAGATGAGCAGCAGGGGGCTGAGGAAGAAATGGAGGGTCAGCGCGCCCACGCCGATCACCGCCAGCGCGGCCACCTGGAACCAGGGCGAGACCGGGCCCAGGATCCAGGCCCCGTCCAGCTGCCACAGCGGGATCAGGTTGAACAGGTTGATGTAGAAGCCGATCCACGCCATCGACAGAAAGACCGGGTTGCCGGTGGATCCGTAGAGGAGGAAGGCGACGGTGGCGCCCAGAGTGCCTGCGATCGGGCCCGCGATGCCGACCTGGGCCTGCTTCAACGCGTCTGTCGGGTGGGAGCGCTGGAAGATGGCTGCCCCCAGGAAGGGAATGAAGATCGGGGCCGTCGCCTGCATGCCTTGCCGCCGGATCTCGACCACGTGGCCCATCTCGTGGACCAGGATCATCACCACGAGCGCAACGGCAAACCAGGGCCCGAAGAAGACGGCGTAGCCGCCGAAGCTGACCAGCAGCGAAAGGATGGTCGCGCCGGCGGGCAGTTTGACCAGGACGATGAGCCCGTACTTGACGACGGCCCACACCGCGAGCGCACCGGAGGCCAGCCAGCCCAGCGCGCCGCGGTCGCTCTGCCTTGGCGCGGGCGAGTAGTGGTACGGCGACTGCGGCGGGATGTCCGAGGTCGCCTGGTACGGGGGCGGCGGTGGGATGTACTGGCCGCCCTGGGGCGGCGTGTACGGGTCGTTCTGGCTCAATGAATTACCTCTATTTGATACCCCATACACCGAGCTCGTAATCCGGGTCTCCCCATCCCCCGGCTTCGCCGGGTACTTCCCCGCTAGCGGGGAAGAGACTTGTCCAGCACGTGGTGGCGGGTCGTCAGCCGGCGGACAGTGGCGTGGCGGCTCGACATGACCAGGGACGAGGTCTCGGCGAACCCGCTCCCGAATCCGACGCCCGGCAGAAGCGAGCCGCCGGTCACGCCCGTGATGGCCACCGCGACGTCGGCCGCCGGCGCGAGCTCGGCGAGGCCGTAGACGTGCGACCCCTGCTCGCCGACGAGGCTCTTCTCCTCGTCGTTGCGCGGCATCAGCCGGACCAGGAACTCGCCGCCCAGGCAGCGCACCGCGCAGGCGGCGATGAGCGTCGCGTGCAGGTCGCCGATCCCGATCGCCGCGTCGATGCCGGTGCCGGGCAGCGCCGCCATCACCGCGCTGGCGAAGTCACCTTCTTCGAGCGTCCGGATGCGGGCGCCGGCCGCGGCGACTTCGGCGATCAGCTCCTGGTGACGCGGACGCTCGAGGATCGCGATGGTGAGGTCCTGGACCCGAACGTCTCGCGCGAAGGCGATGCGCCGGAGGTTGTCGGCGATCGAGTCGTCGAGGTCGATCGCCCCGCGCGCTGCGGGTCCCGCGACGAACTTCTCCACCTGGGAGACCGCGGGCAGCCGCGGAAAGCCGCCGGGCTCGACTGCGACGAGCAGGGAAACCGCGTTGATGTGACCGCGCGCCGTCTGGCTCGCACCTTCCACCGGGTGCACGCCGAGGTCGACCTTGCGATCTCCGCTGCCGATCACCGCGCCATGCGGGAGGTGTGCGTAGTGACGAGGGCTGAGCACGACGGTACCGCTCGGGCCCGAGCGCTCGAGGGCACGCCGCATGGCGTTGCCCGCGGCCTCGCTGACACGGTCAGGGTCGCCCTTGCCGAGGAATCCCGCGCACGTGAGGGCCGCCGCCTCAGTGGCATGGACCAGCTCCAGCGCCAGCTCGCGCTCCTCCCCACGTGTTGGGACGTGGCCTGAAGGGCCGGAGGGGCTTCGGTACTGCTCCATGGGTCCCCTAGCTCTCGGGCTCTTCCAGCAGCTCCGCGGGACGCAGCTCCATCTGGTCGATGCCGCTCTGGAGGAAAGCCGCCCGCACGAAATCGCGGAACAGCGGATGCGGCCGGTTCGGCCGCGAGCGGAACTCGGGGTGGAACTGGCTCGCCACGAACCACGGGTGGTCGGCGAGCTCGATGATCTCGACCAGCCGCCCGTTCGGGGAAAGCCCGGTGAAGTTCATCCCGGCCTCGTTCATGACCTCGCGGTACTCGTTGTTGAACTCGAAGCGATGGCGGTGGCGCTCGTAGACCACCTCTTCCCCATACGCCTTGTGCGCGAGGGAACCCGGCGTCAGCTTGCACGGATACAGGCCGAGGCGCATCGAACCGCCCATCTGGTCGACGTTGCGCTGCTCCGGCATCAGGTCGATCACCGGCGTCGAGGTGAAGGCGGCGAACTCGGTGGAGTTGGCGTCGGGCGCGTCCAGCTTCTCGCGCGCGAAATCGATCACGGCGCACTGCATGCCTAGACACAGGCCGAGGTACGGGATCCGGTTGTGCCGGGCGTAGCGCGAGGCCTGGACCTTGCCCTCGATGCCGCGGTAGCCGAACCCCCCTGGAACCACGATGCCGGCGACGCCCATCAGCGGCGAGCTGTCGCCCGCGTCGAGCTTCTCGGAGGAGACCCAGCGAATGTCGATCGCCAGGCCGTGGTGGATGCCGGCGTGGCGCAGCGACTCGATGACGCTCAGGTACGCGTCAGGCAGCTGGATGTACTTGCCGACGATCGCGATCGGCACCGAGGCCCTCGGGTGCTTGATCCGGTCCACCATCTGGGTCCAGGGTTCGAGATTCAGAACATGGGCCGCCTCGTCGAGCTCGAAATGCTTCGCCATCACCTTGCCGAGCCCGGACGCCTCCAGCATCAACGGGACCTCGTAGATGGACTGCACGTCAGGCACCGAGACGACCGCCTCGCGCGGCACGTCGGTGAACAGCGCGATCTTCTCCTTCAGGTCGTTGTCGATGGGCAGCTCGGAGCGGCAGATGATCGCGTCCGGCTGGATGCCGATCGCGCGCAGGGCCTGGACCGAGTGCTGCGTCGGCTTCGTCTTCATCTCCTGGCCGCGCACGACGGGGACCAGCGAGCAGTGGACGTAGAAGACGTTCTGCCGGCCGAGGTCGTTCTTCAGCTGCCGGATGGCTTCGAGGAACGGAAGGCTCTCTATGTCTCCGACGGTGCCGCCGACCTCGACCACGACCACGTCCGCCTGCGGATCTTTGGCCGCCCGGAGAATCTTCTCTTTGATCACGTTCGTGACGTGCGGGATGACCTGCACCGTCGCGCCGAGGTAGTCGCCGCGACGCTCGCGGGCGATCACGTCCTGGTAGATCTTCCCGGTGGTCACGTTGGAGGCGACCGTCAGGTTCTCGTCGACGAACCGTTCATAGTGTCCGAGGTCGAGGTCGGTTTCCGCGCCGTCGTCGGTGACGAAGACCTCGCCGTGCTGGTAGGGGCTCATGGTGCCTGGGTCGACGTTGAGGTAGGGGTCGAGCTTCTGCAGGGAGACGGTGAGGTGGCGGGCCTTCAGGATGTTCCCGATCGACGCCGCAGTGATGCCCTTACCTAGAGAGGAAACGACACCCCCGGTCACGAAAACGTACTTCGACATAGACGACCTCCAGGGCGGTTTTTCAAATCTTACCGGAGCGGGCGATTGACTAAACCTTTACCTCCGCTTTCGGCTCCAGGACGACCACCCTGGTCTCGTAGTCGGCGCCCGACGATTTCTGCACCGCCAGCTTCGGCTGGGGCTCCGACGTCGCGACCCCCATCTCCTTGAGGAAGCGGTCGATCGGGTCCAGCTGGAGCTTCAAACCTGGGATCGCGTAATGCATCGGCACGACGTAGCGCGGCTCGAGCTGGCGGACCACCTCCGCGGCCTGCGCCGCGGTCATCGTCGCCCGGCCCCCGACCGGCACCAGCAACACGTCGGGCGAGGCAACCGCCTCGGATTCGACGTCGTCCAGCTTGTGCCCCAGGTCGCCCAGGTGGCAGACGCGCACGTCGTCGATCTCGATCAGGTAGACGGTGTTGCGGCCATGCTTGGCGCCCTTCTCGGCGTCGTGGTAGGTCGGCACGCCGATCACGCTGACGCCGGCCACCTCGTACTCGCCCGGTCCCCGAATCTCGTAGGCGCCGTCGCGGACGACCTGCGTGAAGTTGTGGTTGTCGTGCTCGTGGCTGATCGTCACGACCTCCGCGTCCATTCGCGAGAGCTTCAGCCCGATCGTCGGCGGATAGGGGTCGGTGACCACTGCCGCGCCGCGACCGCGCAGCCTGAAGCAGCCATGTCCAAGCCAGGTGACGTCCAATGGTCTCTCCTTACGTCCTCACATCCGCTCTGGCGCGCTGACACCCATCAGGTCGAGCGCGGTCTTCAAAGTGTGACGCGCCGCCCGGCACAGCTCCAGCCGCGCCCTCGTCAGCGCCGGGTGGTCGACGACGACGCGGTACTCGCTCTGGGCATTCCCCGCGTGATAGAAGCGATGGACCGCAGTCGCCAGGTCATGCACGTAATAAGGAATGCGATGGGGCTCGAGCAGCGCGGTCGCGTCCTCCACGATGTCAGGCCAGAAGGCAAGCTGGCGCGCCACGTCGAGCTCCCATGGATGCACGAGCAGAGCAACGTCCGCCGCGTCGGGCAGGCGCGGATGCCGCTCCGCGGCCGCGACCTCGACGTTCGACAGGCGCGCGTGAGCGTACTGCGCGTAGTAGACCGGGTTCTCGCTGCTCTGAGTGACCGCGAGCTCGAGGTCGAACTCCATCGTGGTGTCCGGCGACCTCAGCAGGTAGAAGTAGCGCACCGCGTCGGAGCCCACTCGGTCGACGAGCTCGTCGAGCGTCACGAACCGGCCCGCTCGCTTGGACATCTTGCCCTCTTTGAGGTTGACCATCTGGTGGAGGATGATCACGAGCTTCTGCGGGTCGAACCCCAACGCCGCGGCCGCAGACTTCATGCGCGGGACATAGCCGTGGTGGTCGGACGCCCACACCTCGATCACCCGGTTGAAGCGGCGCTGCTCGAACCGGCTCAGCAGATAACCGAGGTCGGACGCGAAGTAGGTGGGCTGGCCGTTGGCCCTGATCACGACGCGGTCCTCTTCATCGTCGGACGGCTCGCCGAACCACAACGCGCCGTCGCGCTGTTTGATGTGGCCTGACTCGCGCAGCCTCTCGATCGCCTTCTGGGGCAGGCCGGACTCCCAGAGCTTGTTCTCGTAGTACCACTCGTCGTAGCGCACGTTGAGGCGCGCGACCGTCGCCTCGATGCGCTCGACCATCTTGTCGATCGCGTACATGCGCAGCTTCGGCTCGGCCTCCTCTTCGGGGAGGTTCTCGATGCCCGGCAGATCGCGTCGCGCCATCTCGGCCAGCTCAGTCACGTAATCGCCCGTGTACCCTCCCTCGGGCGGCTCCTTGCCGTGCAGCCGGGCGTAAACGGACGCACCGAATCGCCGCGTCTGGGTGTTGTCCGAGTTCACGTAGTACTCCCGCTGGACGGAGTGTCCCGTGAACTCCAGGATCCGGCACAGCGAATCGCCCAACGTCACTCCTCGGCCATGCCCGATGTGCAGTGGCCCGGTCGGGTTCACGCTGCCGAACTCCACCTGCAGGCGTTCGCCGCGGCCGATGTCACGCCCTCCGTAGCCAGGAGCGACGTGCGTAATGAGCCGGCGCAGCCACTCGTCGCTCAGCCGGAAGTTGACATATCCCTTCTCGGCCTCCGCGACAGCCGCCCCGTCGGCGACCACGATCTTCTCGGCCAGCCGTGCGGCGATCTCGTCAGGCCGCGACCTCAGAACGCGAGCGAGCTTGAGCCCGGCGGAGCTCGCATAGTCGCCGTGCTCCGGCGACTTCGCGCGCCCGAGCTCGAGATCGGGAATGTCCCCGTCCACCCCTAGCCGGCGCACTGCCTGGTGCAGCGCGTCGTTGATCCGCTCGCGCACGCCTCCCGACATCACAGACGTCATCCGCAGCTCGGGTGCTGCGACGCCAGGGTCAGCTCGGCCTGGGTCGAGCTCGTGCCTCGCGAATAGGTGACCGCGACCCTCTGGCTGGCGTGGAAACGCGAGCGGAGCAAAAGCGAAAGAGGATGCGCCGCGTCGATGCGCACGTCGTCGAGCTGCGTGATCACGTCGCCGGTCTGCAGGCCGGCCGCGGCCGCCGGGCCTGGCCTGTCGACTGACACCAGCCGGCTGCCCTCCGGAACGCCGTTGAGCGCCGCATTCTCGGGCGAGATGTCGACGGTCGCCGCGCCGATCGAGGCGACGGTGACCTGCCCCGTCGAGGAGAGGATCTGCTGGATGTCGTCCTGGATGTCTGCGACGTTCAGGCCGAAGCCTTCGCTCGCCGACGGCGACGCCATCGCGATGCCGACCACCTGGCTCCCGACGTTCAGCAGAGGGCCGCCAGACGTGCCGTCGTCGATGGCCACGCTGGTCTGGATCGTGTCGCTGAACTGGATGGTGTGGCCGATGTTCAAGGGATCCTTGCCGGCGGCGATGCGGTGCATCGCGCTGACATATCCCGGCGTCACCGCGCCACCCGCGGCGGGACCGCCGACGGCAACGATCACCTGGCCCTGGACAAGTGCGGTGGGGTCGGCGAAGCCGAGCGTCGGCAGAGCGCTGACCTTGTCGATCTTCACCACGGCGACGCCGGTCTGGCAGTCGTAGTCGACGAGCCGAGCGTCATGCGGCTTCGAGTCGCCGGGCACGAGCACCGTCAGCCCGTTGGCGCCGGCGACGACGTTGATGTTGGTCACGATGTAGCCGTCGCTCGTCGCCAGGAAGCCCGAGCCGTGGACGATGGCCGGCTCACGCTGGGTGACGATGCTGACGACCGCCGGCCTGGCCTTGGCGGCGGCCTGCACGATGGCGGAGTCCTGCGAGATGGTGACCCCGCTGCGCAGGTTCACCTGCTGGTTGTTGGTCCGCGCCTGGTAGCGCAGCACGACCAGCGTGACGCCGGTGGCGACGAAGACGGTCACGACCAGGCCGGCCGCGACGGCCACGATGGCTCGCATGACTTGATAGTAGGTTGGCGGGTGTTGCTAACTCGTCGGGTCGAGCGGGTACCAGGTCATGACGAGCTGGCGGTTGGGCTCGAAGCCGGCCGACCTGTAGAGCCTGACCGCCGCGTCGTTGTCGGGGCGAGTCCAGACGTAAGCGAGGGTGACGCGCCGCTCGGAGAAAAGCCTCACCGCCTGGCGAACCAGCATCTCGCCGATGCCGCGACCGCGGTGGGCCCCTGCGACGTAAAGCTCCGCGACCTCGCCTTCGAGACCCGTCCCGGGGTCGTAGAGGACGATCCAGCAGAAGCCGACGACATGACCCACCTCGTCGCGGACCGCGTAGATGACGTTCTCGCCGCGGAACGCGGCCGGCACCTGGGTCAGGTGCCGCTCGATCTCCTCGCGCGGCAGCTGGGGATGGTCGGAGTAGTGGACCTGCTCGCTGAGATGAAGCTCGACGAGCAGCGGCTTGATCAGCGAATAATCGCCGGTCGCCAGGCGCTCGACGTCAAGAGTGCGCATCCCCATCCGATGTTAGCCTAGGCCCTCGCGACATAGCCGAAATTGGATCCCAAAGTCGCGCCGACGTAGCTCAGCTGGCAGAGCAGCCGCCTCGTAAGTGGCAGGTCGTGGGTTCGAATCCCACCGTCGGCTCTCGCGCCTCCGCTGTTGACGCTCCCGCCACAGGTTTGTTAGGGTGACCCACGGTCTTCAGCAGCCGGGGTACGCCAATAAGAGACCGGGGGGTAGCCGTTGCGGACCCATCGCTATGTGACCCACGCCGTCGTCCTCGCGATCGCCGGCGTCATGTCCAGCTATACGGTGATGGACCGTGGGCTTCATCCGAGCATCCACACACCCGGACTCACCTCCGCCTCGGCTGACCAGGGCGTCGCAACGGGCGATCTTTCCGTTGGCCGCGACAGCGTGATCATCAAGCCGGTCTCGGTACCGACCTCGGCCCTCCCAAACCGCGCCCCCATCCTCTACACGGTGGCGCAGAGCGACACGCTGGAGAGCATCGGCAAGCAGTTCAAGGTCCCGTGGCGGGACATCGTCTGGTCGAATCCAGGCCTGCGCCTGCCGCTCAAGGTGGGCCGGCCGATCAAGCTCCCGCCGGTGCCGGGCGTCGTCGTCGCCGTCCGGAAGGCCGACACCCCCGCGAGCCTCGCCTCTGCTTACGGCGTGGACGTCAGCACGCTGCTCGGCTTCAACGGAATCCGTGCCGCGCAGCTGACGCCGGGCATGATGCTCGTGATTCCCATCGATCCCACACAGGGCCCGAACCTGAGCACGGGCCTGCCGGCCGACCCCGCCGACCCTGGACAGTTTCTGTGTCCGATCCCGGGCGCCCCGATCATCCAGCAGTTCGGGCCAACGTCATTCGCGGTCGAGCCCTCCTATGGCGGCTTCCTGCATTTCCACACCGGAGTCGACCTGCTGGCCGGCTACGGGACGCCGATCGTGGCCGCCGCCGGCGGAAAGGTGACCGCGGTCGGCTATGCGGATTACTTCGGCATCCGGGTCCAGGTGACCGACAGCTTCGGCCTCGTCGAGGTCTACGCCCACATGGAGCAGGTGTCGGTCGCGATGGGGCAGGAAGTGCAGCAGGGCGACAAGATCGGTTTGGTCGGCAGCACGGGGCTATCCGTCGGTTCGCATCTGCACTTTCAGCTCGAGGTCGGCGGGGTGCCGACCGCTCCCGGTCCGCTGGTTGGCTGCTAGGGAGATGAGCAGCGCGGCTTCCGCGAGCAGGATCGGGATCGCCATCACCACGAGGGCCAGCTCGAGCAGCGCGTAACCGACGACCAGGATCGCCACCTGGAAAGCGGTCGCGCCGGAGCGGACCAGGAGCCATCCCGCGACGAACAGCATCACGAAGTCCTGGAACCCGAGGTACGGGGTGAACAGCAGCGAGCCGACGATCCCTACAGCGATCACGCGCTCCGGGTTCCTCCGCTGCCGCCAGGCTGCAACCACCGTGAGGACCACGACTGCCGCCTCGGCCACGCGCAGCGGCCAGCCGAGGCCGAGCGGTCCGGAGATCGAGTAGCGGCGCGTGATGTCCCACGCCGCGGCCTGGGTCTGGCCAAGCACGTCGCGGTAGCGGGCCACGCCGTCGGCGCCCAGCAGGGCGAGCGCGATGATCCCGATCACGGCAGACGCCACGAGCCAGGCCGCAAACGTCTTTCGATAGCCACCGACCAACAGGGCGAGAGGGACCAGGAGGGCGAGCTGGGGCTTCAGGACCAGCAGGCTGAGCACCACTCCCGCCGTCAGCTGCCGTTCGGCACGGATCAGCCACCAGGCGGTCGCCACGGCGGCGGCGACCAGCGCGCCCGGCTGTCCGACCATCAGGCCGAACGCGACGGGAAAGACGCCCAGCCACAGGACCAGGTGGGCGGCCCGCGCCACGCCCCCGCCGGGGGCGAGCAGGTACCAGGTCCACAGGAGGGCGGCCAGCAGGAGCGCGGTCCAGATGACCAGCGCGCCGGCGAACGGCAGGCCGGTGAGCGGCGTGACCAGCCAGGCGAGCGGCGGCGGCGAGATGAACGGCTGGATGTTGAACTCCGGCCCCAACGCTCGGATCGCCCGCGCCTGGGCCGACAGGTCGTACAGCCTTGCGTACCCGTCGTCCAGACCGACCATCGCCGCCGCGTCGGCAAGCCGGAAGTCATTCCGCACGGCGTACTCCGTGAGGAAGGACGGCGCGGCGACGACCAGGTCCCAGGCGGTCAGCATCGCCCCGACCATGACGCCCGCCACCGCCCAAAGTCGGGTCCGCTCGCGGAAGTAGTCAGCCATGCGGTGGGCAAAAAATAAGGGCTCGGACCGGAGCCCGAGCCCTTATGGGAAATCTATTTAGTTGACTTCGCGGTAGTCCGCGTCGACGACGTCGCCCTCTTTCTTCTCTTCAGCGGCCGGGTTGCCATCGCTCTGGCCACCCGTCGGAGCCGATGCTCCCGCGCCCTGGTAGATGTGCTGGCCGATCTTTTGGAGCGACTCGTTGAAGTCGTCCATCTTGCGCTGCAGGTCCTTGGTGTCCGAGCCCTTGGCCGCCGTCTTCAACGCTTCGAGCTTGGCGTTGACCTCGCCCTTGACGTCCTCGGGGATCCTGGCCTCGTTGTCCTTGATCACCTTCTCGGCCTGGTGGATCATGTGGTCCGCCTGGTTGCGGAGCTCCACCTCTTCGCGCTTGGCCCGGTCCTCTGCGGAGTGGGCCTCCGCCTCCTTGACCATCCGATCGACCTCGTCCTTGTTCAAGGTCGAAGACGCGGTGATGGTGACCGACTGCTCACGGCCGGTGCCCTTGTCCTGAGCCTTCACGTTGAGGATGCCGTTGGCGTCGAGGTCGAACGTGACCTCGACCTGGGGCATGCCCCGCGGCGCGGGTGGGATCCCGTCCAGGTGGAAGCGACCGAGCGTGCGGTTGTCGCGCGACATGTCGCGCTCGCCCTGCAGGACGTGGACCTCGACTGAGGTCTGGTTGTCCGCCGCGGTCGAGAAGACCTGCGAGCGAGAGGTCGGGATAGTCGTGTTGCGGTCGATGAGCTTGGTCATGACCCCGCCCAGCGTCTCGACGCCCAGCGAGAGCGGCGTGACGTCGAGGAGCAGGATGTCCTTGACCTCGCCCTTCAGCACCCCGGCCTGGATGGCGGCCCCAACGGCGACCACCTCGTCCGGGTTGACGCCCTTGTGCGGCTCCTTGCCGCCCAGGAGCTCCTTGACGAGCTGCTGGATGATCGGAGTCCGGGTCGCCCCCCCGACCAGCACGACCTCGTCGATCTGCTGCGGGGTGAGGTTGGCGTCCTTGAGCGCGGCGAGAAACGGTCCGCGGGTGCGCTCGGTCAGGTCGGCCGTCAGCGACTCGAACTTGGCCCTGGTCAGGGTCATCTCGAGGTGCTTCGGACCGGTCTGGTCCGCTGTGATGAAGGGCAGGTTGATCGTCGTCTCGAGCCTGCTCGAGAGCTCGATCTTGGCCCTCTCCGCGGCCTCGGTGAGGCGCTGCAGGGCCTGGCGGTCGGTCTTCAGGTCGATTCCGTTCTGCTTCTTGAACTCGTCGGCGAGCCAGTCCACGACGCGGCGGTCGTAGTCGTCACCGCCGAGGTGGGTGTCGCCGTTGGTGGCCTTGACCTCGAAGACGCCGTCCCCCACGTCGAGCACGGAAACGTCGAAGGTGCCACCGCCGAGGTCGAAGACCAGGATGGTCTCGTTCGCCTTCTTGTCCAGCCCGTAGGCCAGTGAGGCGGCGGTCGGCTCGTTGATGATGCGCAGAACGTTGAGGCCCGCGATCTGGCCGGCGTTCTTGGTCGCCTGCCGCTGCGAGTCGTTGAAGTACGCGGGCACGGTGATGACCGCGTCGGTCACCTTCTCACCGAGGTACGCCTCGGCGTCGGCCTTGAGCTTCTGCAGGATCATGGCCGAGATCTCTTCGGGGGTGAATTCCTTGTTCGCGTTCGGGATGAACACCACGGCGCGGTCGTCCTTGCCCGGCTTGACCTGGTAGGGCACGATCTTCCGCTCCGAGTCGACCTCGCCGACCTTGCGGCCCATGAACCGCTTGATCGAGTAGACCGTGCTCTCGGGGTTGACGGCCGCCTGCCGGCGAGCCAGCGTGCCCACCAGCCGCTCACCGGACTTGGTGAAGGCGACCACGGAGGGCGTCGTGCGCGAACCTTCGGCGTTGGGTATGACAACTGGCTCGCCGCCTTCCATGACGGCGATGACCGAGTTGGTCGTCCCCAAGTCGATTCCTACGGTTTTTGGCATTTGTCGCTGTTCCTCCAGGTGGGATGGATTGAATTCAAAGTGGTTACCTCTGATCTTGTTCCCCGCTTCCGGGGCTGCAAAACGCGTGAGCACCCTAGTCTTTAGACGATGGCCATCTACGAGCTCGACCCCGTTGAGCGCATCGGGGTCGCGGCCGTCGGCGAGCCCGGCCGGCGCCGGTTCTTCCTCCTGGCCACCGGCTCCGGGCGCACCCTCACCCTGGGCTGCGAGAAAGCCCAGATCCAGGCCCTCCTCGTGCGCGTGAACCAGATGCTCGAGGCCCAGCAGGTCGAGACGCCGGACGAGCCGGCCCTGGCGCACGGCGAGGCACCAGACAGCGGCACGGTGCCCGGCGAACCGGAGTGGCAGATCGGCGAGATGGGTCTGGGCTACCACGAGGCGCGCCAGATGTTCGTCCTGGTCGCGAGCCAGGGCGCCGCGGGCGAGACCGGTGCGAGCGAGGCGCCGCCGGATGACGCGCCGAGCGTCCGCTTCTGGCTCAGCCACGACCAGGTCATCGCATTCTCGAAGCAGGCCGAGTCGGTGCTCTCCTCCGGGCGGCCGCTCTGCCCTCGCTGCGGCCTCCCCATGGATCCGTCAGGCCACCCCTGCCCGGTCATGAACGGTGCCCGACCCATCTTCTAAGGAGGCCGAGGACCTTCTGGGTGGGCTGCCTGAGGTCAAGATCCTCGGCGTCCTGCACGGTGCCTCGAACTACACGTTCCTGGCTCGACTCGGGCCGCATCCGCCGTCCGGCTTGCGGGCGGTGTACAAGCCGGCACGCGGCGAGTCGCCGCTCTGGGACTTCGAGGCAGGCACCCTCTACCAGCGAGAGGTCGCTGCCTACGAGCTGAGCAAGGCCCTCGGCTGGCCGCGGATCCCGCCGACCGTCGTGCGCACGAAGGCGCCACACGGCGTCGGCGCTGTGCAGCTCTTCATCGAGGCCGACGGGCGGCACTTCTTCGGCGATGAGAGCTCCCGCACCGAGACCTGGATCCGAGTCGCGCTGTTCGACGTGATCGCGAACAACGCCGACCGCAAGTCCGGCCACTGCCTGTTCGATGCCGACGACAACGTGTGGGTGATCGACCACGGCCTGACCTTCAACGTGGCCAACAAGCTGCGGACGGTGATCTGGGACTTCTCGGGCCAAGCGCTGCCGCCGGACCTTTGCGATGACATAGAGCGCGCCCTGGTCGAACTGGAGCGCGGAGGCCTGGCGAAGACCATGCAGGAGCTGCTCCGACCCGCCGAGGTGCGGATGCTCAAGCGCCGACTGCACGGCGTGCTCGACCCAGAGTGGCGCTTTCCCGAACCAACTTCGGCGTGGTCGATCCCATGGCCCCCCGTGTAACCGAACCGGCTCTGCTATCGTTCCCGCGCTTCATGCGTTGGTCGGGTTCCCGCCGTCTAGCTCCAGCCGTCGTGATGCTCAGCGCAGCCGCCGTAGCCTCGGTCCTTTTCGTCTTCGCGCCCGCAGCTCGGGCCGATTGTGGGACAGGGGCGAGCCAATCACCATGTCCTTCCCCCTCACCGTCGCCGATCCCGTTCAACGCATTCCTTTCTCTTGACGTGACCGACGGGGGGCCCAGCACGCAGATCACGGTCAACGGCGGCGCGTTCCTGCCCAACGAGCAGATGACACTCATCTGGGACATGCCGAGCAAGGTGGCGGGCGGCGCCGTCGCCGACGGCAGCGGCAACTTCGTCACCCACGTCAAACCGTTCCCCGGCGATGCACCCGGCCCGCACAAGCTGTGCGCCAGCGTCGAGCCGCGGCCGTGCGCGAACTTCAACCTCGAAGCTGCGGCGACCTCACCCTCGCCGTCCCCGAGCCCGAGCGGGTCGCCCTCGCCCAGCCCGACCGAGTCGACCGCATCGCCCACCACGAGCGCGACGCCCGTCGCGCCGACGCTCAATGGGCTCGACCTCATCTCAAAGCCACCGTTCGTCTTTCTGCCGATCGCGGGTGCGATGGCGATCGTCCTCTCGCTCGGCTACTGGGCGGTCAGCATGATGAGGCGGCCGCGACCGACCCCCGTGCTGCCGTCGGCGGCCGTGGTGCACCGCGCGATGCGGCCGGACTACACGGCCGGGTTCGGCACCCCGCCGCCAACTCCTTCGGCCGAGCCGGGCGCGGAGTCGGCCTGGACCGAGCCCGGGCAACCACACCCCACTCCGCCGCCCTCACCGGCGGCGGAGCCCCAGCCCGAGCCTGAGGCTCCCCACGTCGAGTGGGGACCGCCCAGCGAGTGGGGACCTGGCACGCCAGACGCAGGCTACCCGGAGCTCACCGCGCCGGACGAACCACCCGAATTGCCCGAGCATGGAGATCTGCCCGAGCCAGGCGACTAGTGGTCACGGAGTCGCGGCCAACTTAGTATTCGGCGAATGTCACTGCTCGAGGTGCGGGACCTTAGCGTCCGCTTCGGCGGGGTGGTGGCGCTGGATCGGGTTTCGTTCAACGTCGAGGAAGGCCAGGTCGTTGCGTTGATCGGCCCCAACGGAGCCGGCAAGACGACGCTCTTCAACGTCATCACCCGCGTGTACAGGCCTAGCGGCGGCAACGCGCTCATCGACGGCCATTCCGTCCTTTCCATGCGGCCCCATCACGTCGTCCACTTCGGCGTGACCCGAACTTTTCAGAACGTGGCGCTGTTTCGGTCGATGACGGTCCTCGACAACGTCCTGGTCGGCGCCCACATCAACACGAAGAGCCAGTGGCTCCAGGCATCGGTGCCACTGCCGGGAGCCGTCGCGGCTGAGTCTGCCTCGCGCAAGCGGGCCCTCGAGATGATCGACTTCGTCGGACTCGCGGCGCAGGCGGACCGCCCGGTCGCCATCCTGCCGTTCGGCTACCAGAAGCGCGTGGAGCTGGCCCGAGCCCTGGTCTCGCGGCCCCGCCTGCTGCTCCTGGACGAGCCCGCGGGCGGAATCAGCCACGAGGAAGTCGACTCCACCTCGCGGCTCCTGCGCCGCGTGCACACCGAGCTGAAGGCGACGATGCTTCTGGTCGAGCACCACATGGCCTTCGTGATGGGCATCTCCGACCGGGTGGTGGTGCTCGACTTCGGCAAGAAGATCGCGGAAGGCACCCCCCCCGAGGTGCAGCGAAATCCCGCCGTCATCGAAGCCTACCTGGGGGCGGCGTGACCGCCATCCTCGAGCTGGAGGAAGTCCGCGCCGGCTACGGACAGACCTCCGTCCTGCATGGCGTCTCGCTCTCGGTGCCCGAAGGCGGCGTCGTGTCGCTGCTCGGCGCCAACGGCGCGGGCAAGACCACGACGCTGCGCGCCATCACGGGTGGTGTGCGCTGGACGGGCGACATCAAGTTCGGCGGGCGCTCGCTGCGGCGCATGTCGACCGAAGACGTCGTGCGTGGGGGAATCGCCCACGTGCCGGAGGGTCGCGGCATCCTCACCGAGCTCACGGTGGACGAAAACCTGAGGCTTGGTTCGCACCTGAGGCGCGACACCAAAAACGTGCGCAAAGACTATGACCGCGTCTTCGAGTACTTCCCCGTCCTCAAGGAGCGACGGCGCCTGTCCGCCAGCACCCTGTCCGGCGGCGAGCAGCAGATGCTGGCGCTCGCGCGCGCCTTCCTCATGAAGCCGAAGCTGATGCTTCTCGACGAGCCGTCCCTCGGCCTCGCGCCGATGATCGTGCGCTCGATCTTCGAGATCATCCGCTCGATCAACCAATCGAGCAGGGTCGCCGTCCTGCTCGTCGAGCAGAACGCACGCATCGCGCTCGACCTTTCGATGCACGCTTACGTGCTCGAGGTCGGGCGTGTGGCCGTGGAGGGCGAGAGCGATGAGCTGCAGGGCAACGAGTCGGTACGGCGCTCGTACCTCGGCTACTGATGCAAGCATTACTTCAGCAGGTCGTCAGCGGCATCGCAATCGGCGGCATCTTCGCCAGCCTCGCGCTCGCGCTCGTCCTCATCTACAACGCGATGGGCCTCGTCAACTTCGCCCAGGGCGAGATGGCGATGCTGGCGACGTTCGTCGCTTTCGCCCTGATCAGTCGTGGCATGAGCTACTGGATCGCGCTGCCGGTCACGCTCGTGCTGGCCTTCGGGGGCGGCATCGCGATCCAGCGCGTGGTCATCCGACCGGTGGAGCGGGCGCCGATCCTGACCCTGGTGATCATCACGCTGGGCCTGGCGACGCTTCTGAACGGCCTCGCCGGGTTCATCTTCGGCTACGTGCCCCGGTCGTTCCCGAGCCCCTTCTCCACGGAGACGATCGGCCTGCTCGGCGTCTTCATCAGCTACCGCGACCTTGGGGTCATCGCCGTCTCAGGGCTCGTGCTGCTCGCCGTCTACCTTCTGCTCCAGCACACGACGGTAGGCCTCACGCTCCGCGCCGCGGCGCATCATCCGGAGGCCAGCCGCCTGCTTGGCGTGCAGGTGAGCTGGATGCTCGCCCTCGGCTGGGGTCTTGCTTCGGCAGTCGGAGCCGTGTCCGGGATCATGGTCGCCCCGATCCTCCTGCTCGAGCCGAACATGATGCAGTCGATCATCATCTACGCCTTCGCGGCGGCGGTCCTGGGGGGAATCGAAAGCCCGCTCGGCGCCGTGCTCGGTGGTGTCATCGTGGGCATCACCGTGAACCTCGCGGGCGCCTACCTTCCACTCGTCGGCGGTGACCTTCAGCTCGCGGTCGGGCTCGCGATCATCATCGTCGTCCTGATCATCAGGCCCAACGGCCTTTTCGGCAAGGCCGCGGCAAGGCGAGTGTGATGCTGCAGCGCATTCGAGGCGCCCCGCCTCGCTACTGGCTGGTCGGCGTCGTGGTGCTTTTCTTCATCGGGTTTCCGACCGTGATCAGCAGCTTCCTGGCAAGCGAGTGGGCGCAGGCGCTGATCCTCGCCATCGCGATCATGGGCCTCAACATCCTGGTCGGCTACAGCGGACAGCTTTCGCTCGGCCACGGCGCGTTCATGGCGTTGGGCGCCTACACGTCGGCGATCCTCGCCCATGACTTCAAGATGGACATCGTCGCCACCATCCCCATCGCGGGCTTGCTGACGGGGCTGGTCGGCTTTGTCTTCGGCATTCCCGCGCTTCGGCTTTCCGCGCTCTATCTCGCCCTGGCAACCTTTGCGCTCGCCGTGGTCACGCCCAGCCTGATCAAGCGACCGGCTGAGCTCACGGGCGGCGTGCAGGGGATCATCCTCACCCAGCCAGATCCGCCCGGATTCGCGCAGACCGTCTACGGGTTTCTGACCGGCACCGCGATGACGAGCGACCAGTGGATCTACTACATCTGCCTCTTCTGCGCCCTGATCCTTTTCTGGTTCGCGTGGAACCTGGTCCGCCACCGGCCTGGCCGAGCCATGCGAGCCATACGCGACGGCGAGGTGGCGGCCGCTGCGTCCGGGGTGAACATCGCGGGCTACAAGACGCTGGCCTTCGGCATCTCCGCCTTTTACGCGGGGATCGCCGGCGCGCTGTTCGCGCTTGCGGCTGGGTTCGTCAGCCCGGACACGTTTCCGGTCTCGTTGTCGATCCAGCTCCTCGTAGGCGCCGTGGTGGGGGGCCTTGCCTCGATACCCGGACCGCTGCTGGGCGCGATCTTCGCCTACTTCCTCCCCATCGAATCGAACCAATGGGTGCCCAGCCAGTCCTGGATCCCGGACCAGATCGCGTCCACGGTCAAGAACGCCGGCCCGGCGGTCACCTATGGGGCGGTTTTGATCCTGATCATGATCTTCGCCCCCAACGGGATCGTCGGCCTTTTCTACCGAGGCTACGTAGCGCTGAACCGGCGCCTGCGAGGTGCCGCCGATCGGGAGACTGGACAGATGCCGCCAAACCCACAGACTGTTTAAATACTTGTTCATCAAAGTGGGAGGAACTTCTATGGGACGAAACGCAGCTCGCCTGGCCGCGGTGGCGGCCTTCCTGGTCACCCTCGGCGCTTGTGGAGGCAGCCCGGCTCCCGCCCCGCAGACGGACATCGGCATCACCAGCAACTCGATCCTCCTCGGCACCACCAACGCCCTGTCCGGGCCGGCCGCCGCCTACGGAACGATCGCCCACGCCGAGGACGCCTATTTCACCTACGTCAACAACCAGGGCGGGGTGAATGGGCGAAAGATCACCTTCAAGATCCAGGACGACGCCTACAATCCCGCCAACACGGTCCCCCTGACCAAGGGTCTGGTCGAGCAGGATCAGGTGTTCGCGATGTTCAGCGGGCTCGGGACGCAGGATCAGACGTCCGTCCGCGACTACCTGAACAGCAAGAAGGTGCCCCAGCTCTTCGTCGCCACGGGCGCCACCACGTTCGGCAAGGACTACAGCAGCAATCCGTGGACGATGGGCTGGCAGCCGCCGTACCAAGGCGAGGCGAGGATCTACGCCAAGGACGTCGTGCAGAACCACCCGAACGCGAAGATCGGCGTCCTGTACCAGAACGACGACTACGGGCAGGATTACCTCAAGGGCCTCACGGACGGCCTTGGCTCGAACGCGGCGATGATCGTCGACAAGGAGAGCTACGACGTCACCGCGGCCAGCCCTGCCTCACAGCTGGCCATCCTCAAGTCGAAGGGCGTCGACACCCTGTTCCTCTTCTCGACGCCCAAACCGACGATCCAGTCGCTCGCGATCATCACGGGCCTGCACTGGACGCCCAACGCGATCTACCTGAACTCGGTGTCCAACCCCCAGGTCTACATGCTGGCCGCGAAGAAGGCCGGCGCGGCGCTCGCCAACGTCACCAGCGTCGGCTACCTCAAGGACCCGACTGACCCGCAGTGGGCCAACGACGCTGGTATGCAGCTGTACAAGACAGTCATCGCCAACTGCACAACCTGCAAGCCCGAGGACGGCTTCAACCTGTACGGCGTTGCGGTCGCGTACACGATGGTCGACGTCCTGAAGCAGGCCGGCACGAACATGACGCGCGCCAATGTGATCAAGATCGCATCGAGCCAGCTCAACGAGACCAATCCCTTCGCGCTGCCCGGCGTGAAGGTCAAGACGACGTCGTCCGACCACTTCCCGATCATGCAGGAGCAGGTCATCACCTGGGGCGGGACTGGCTGGACGCTGCAGGGCAACCTGATCGACGAAAGGGGCACCATCAAGTAATTTCCCGAATCTCCAAGCGCGTGCAGCCTTACTGGCTGCACGCGTACCTCCTCGTCTACACGCCCATCGGACTGTTTGCGGACAGCCGGATCACCGCCCAGTGGCAGCAGTACCTCCTCGGTGGCCTCACGTTCACCGTCCTCTACCTCGCGGCGCTCAAGGCGCCGAAGGAGCAGCGCGTCCAGGTGTGGACGTGTGTCGCCGTGGCGACCTGCTTCGAGGTTTTCGGCTCGCTCGTCTGGGGCGTCTACCGCTACCGGCTGCACAACCTGCCGCTATTCGTGCCGCCCGGCCACGGGATCGTCTACCTGTTCGGCCTGCTCGCGGCGCAGACGCCGGTCGTCAAGCGCCACGGCCGCCGCGTCGCCTACGCGGTGCTCGGCGGGGCAGGCACGTGGGCTCTGCTTGGGCTCACCGCGCTGCCCCTGGTGACCGGGCGGTTCGACCTGCAGGGGGCGCTGTGCCTCCCTGTCCTTGCCTACTTCCTCCTTCGGTCGCCGCGCTGGCCGCTGTTCGCGGCCATCTTCATCATCGTGAGCGAGCTGGAGATCTTCGGCACGTCGTTCGGGAACTGGTACTGGATGCCGGTTGCGCCGTGGACGCACATTCCGTCGGGTAACCCGCCGTCGGTCATCGCGGGCGGCTACTGCGTGATCGATGCGTCGGTGCTGATCGTGCTCTGGGTCTACAGGGAGGGCTTGAAGACCATCATGACCAGGATCAGGAGCACGAGCAGCCCGAGGACGGCTCCCAGCATCCGGTTCCGGTTGATCAGCCTCGAGAACTCCGAAGAGGTGGTGTCACCTCCGTCGACGACCGCGATCAGCTTGCGCAGCAAGGGCGAGTAGAGCGCGACCGCAACCACCACGAGGATCGCGAAGAGCACGAGCGCGAGGATTACCCACAACAACGTGATCGACCAGTGGCCGACGGCCAACATCAACGCCCCCGTGAGCAGAAGCACTCCATAGGCCGGGTTGGCGATGCGGTCGTCGATGAACTTGATGCCCTTGAGCGCAAAACCGAGATGCGCGGGCTCGTTCTGCGAGCGAGCATTCCACACGCCATAGGTGATGTTCGCGCCGGCGGCGGTGATGGCCGCAGCGATATGGATGAACTTCAACAGCAGGTAGAAGGAGAACATCAGGCGCGCATTTCCACGGTCGCAGTGCCCACCGTCGTGCGCTTGCCCTCTTCGTCCTCGCCCCAGACCTCGAGCTCGACGTCGCGGCCGTCGACTCGCGTGACGCGCCCCCGGCAGCGGTACGGGTGCCCCGGCATGTCGACGCCACGGTAGCTCACCTCGAAGTTCTTGAGCGTGCCTCGATCGCCCAGCCAATCCGTGACGAGCTGGCCGAGGAACGCAGCCTTGAGCAGCCCGTGGAGGATGACACCTGGCAGCCCGACGCTCTTCGCATAGGCCTGGTCGTAGTGGATCTCGTAGAAGTCGCCCTGCGCGCCGGCGTACTGGACGAGCTGCCGGGTGGTCGGATCCTTGACCAGCTCTGGAATCTCCTGTCCGACCTGTGCGCTCATCGGCGGATCATGGTCCCACGCACCTTCGCGACCAGCTCGCCGCGCTGGTTCGTGTAATGGGTTTCGAAAATGATGAAGAGCATGTTTCCGCTCGAACCCGTTTTGTCGTAGACGTCGACGACCCGTCCTTTCGAGGTGATCTGGTCGCCGATCATCACGGGCGCGAAGTACTCGAACCGGTTGCCGCCGTTGAGCCAGCCCTTGCCGTACTCCTCCGCGTCGCTGAGATGAAGCGACACCGGCACGAGCGCGACGAGGAACGTGGGTGGAACCTCCCTCGTCCAGCGCGAGTTCGGATCGCCTATCGCTTCGACAAAGCGTCTCACGTGACCGGCCTCCACCGGCGCTGTCACCTCGGGACCGTCCACGCCGATGCGCGTCTTGAGGCGGTCGATCGCCTCCGCGCTCGTGATCATCGTCCGCGCGGGAGGCCGAGCACCCGCTCGGCGATGATGTTGCGCTGGATCTCGGAGGAGCCCGCGTAGATCGTCTCCGCCTGAGCCCACAGCCAGCTGTACTGCCATCGCCCATCCTCGACGGCCATAGCGGATTCCGGGGCGAGCGCCCCATACATCCCCTCCACCCCGATGGCGGTTTCCTGCATCCTCTTGTCCATCTCGCTCCAGTAGAGCTTCGTCACGCTTGCTTCCGGACCGGGCGCGTGCCCGTGCTGCGCCCTGGTCAGGTTGCGCAGCCCGATCAGCCGGAAGACGTGCGCCTCGATCTGGGCCTGGGCGATCTTCTGCCGCGTCGTGGCGTCGGATCCGACTCCACGCTCACGGGCCAGGGCCGCGAGCTCGGCGACGACGCGTTCGAAGCGGGCCGCCTGCGCGAGGCCACCCCGTTCGAAGCCGAAGACGGTCATCGCGATCTTCCAGCCGTCCCCGGGCTGACCGACGAGGTCGCGCTCCTCGACCTCGGCGCCGGACAGAAAGATCTCGCAGAACTCGCCACCGCCGGTCATCTGCTTGATGCGCCGCACCTCGACGCCTGGCTGCTTCATGTCGACGAGAAAGAAACCGATGCTTCGATGCGGCTCGGCGTTTGGGTCCGTGCGCGCGAGGAGGAAGCTCTTGTCCGAGTAGTGCGCCCCGCTCGACCACGTCTTCTGGCCGCTCAGCACCCACCTGCCGTCGCGCTTGTCGGCGCGGGTGCGAAGGCCGGCGAGATCGCTTCCAGCGTCGGGCTCGCTGAAGCCCTGGCAGAAGATCAGCTCGCCGCCCAGGATCTTCTCGACGTACGTCTCCTTCTGCCAGTCGGAGCCGAGGGCGACGAGCGTCGGGGCAAGCAGGGTGACGCCGAGGCGGCCGAGGATCCCAGGCGCGTCCACCCTCGCCATCTCCTCCTGGTAGATCGCCTGCATGACAGGCGTGGCGCCCCGGCCGCCTGCTTCCTTGGGCCATCCAAGCTTCAGCCAGCCGCCGTCGTGGAGGCGGCGCTGCCATTCGCGCTGGATGTCGGTCTCCTCCTCCTCTCGATAGCCGCCGACGCCGCGGTGGCGCTGGTCGGCGGGCAGGTTGGATTCGAGCCAGGTTCGAACCTCCAGCCGGAAGGCTTCCTCCTCGGGCGTGAAGCCGAGATCCACGGTTAGGACGCTAGCAAAGTTGGCAGACTAGAAGGGGATGGCATCCGAGGTCCTGTGCGGCCGGTGCGGGGCGCTGCTGACCAACCCAAACGCGCCGTGTCCAAAGTGCGGCTCACCTGCGTCGGGCGCGTACTACGGTCCCGCTCCCCGCGCGCGCAAGAGTCCCGCGCTCGCCGCCGCGCTGGCGATCGTGCCGGGTCTCGGGCACTTCTATCTCGGGCACAACATGAAAGGGCTCGCCTATCTCGTCGGGATCGGCGGACTTCAGTTCTTCGGCTTCGACCTCGATCTCACCGTGGTCGGCGCCGCGGTCGGCGTGCCGATGGAGCTTGGCGGCGGCACGCTCTGGATCTTCAGCATCGTAGATGCGTACCGAACAGCCAAATCGATGAACGGCTAGGAGCGTTCGCCCTCATAACGCCTCTCTGACGCCAGCGGGGTGTAATCCGCAGCCCGCAAACGCCCCGTTGTATCCAACGGGGCGTAATGCGTGCAACGCGACGAGGTCTCTAGCTCGCTTTGCGGCGGCGGGTTGTTGTTTTGCGGCGGCGGCCGTTGGCGGCTGTTGCCGGCTTGCGGCTGCGTCGTTTCTTGGTTCCGCCCAGCGCGCGCTGCACGCGCTTTGAGATCGTGCGCAGTCCCCGCTCGACGGTCTTGCTGGCGGACGAAGCGCCTGCCTTCTCGGACAGCTTCGCCACCTGGCGCTGCAGCTTCTTGTTCGTGCTGATGAGCTCCGCGACCATCGCGTTCAGCCTGTCGACGAGCTCTCCCCCACCTGCTCGCTTGCGGCGAGTGCGTGTCGTTTTCGATCCGGGTGGGCGGCCCCGGCGCCGCGGCGCATTCGACTGTGCTTCCTCTGGTGCCATTTTTCACTCCCCTGAACAAAAAAGAAATCGGGCGCAGCCAATATTAGCTGCGCCCGTTGAGATTCTTTTTAAGGAATCAGGCGGCGACGAGCATTTGTTGTTTGGAAAGACTCTTCAATCCCTCGCGCGCGAGCTCGTGCGCTGGATTTGCTTTACGACTGACATAACGAACGACGCGCCAACCGCGGCGGCATCGTTCACGAACTTCGTGGACGGCGATGCGAAAGCTGTCGCTGGACGGCATTCGGCTGCGGACGACTGGAGCGCAATCCGTGCGCACGATCACACGGTGATAGGGCCAGCGCGCGGCGGCAAGATCGAGCGCGCCCGCGCACACGTGCGCTTCCAGCTGAGCGGACCCACCCACATGCGAAAAGCCGAAAGACTCCGTATAAACGGCTCGCCCTCTAACAAAAACGGCCAGGCCACATCCGGCCCGGCCATGCTTGTCCAGCGCGGCGTCCACGTAGATAACCAGGCACTCCCGCAAACTGCATTCCTCCCGTTTGCCGGTCGCCGCGGCGGGCCCGCGACGCCAGGATTTCGGAAGAGCCTAACACGATGTTGCGCGCTTGTCCCCAGGTCACCACAACATCTTGGGTCAGTCAGCGGGAGGCAGCTCAGTCCCCATCGCGTGGTAGCCCCCATCCACGTGAAGGAGCTCGCCGGTGGTCATGTCCAGGTAGTCGGAAAGCAGGACGCAAACCGCCCGGCCGACCGGCGATTTGTCCTGCAGGCTCCATCCCAGCGGAGCCCGCTTCTCCCACACCTCTTCGAAGTCCTTGAAGCCCGGGATTCCGCTTGCCGCAAGCGTGGCGAGCGGTCCCGCGCAAACCGCGTTGACCCTGATCTTGTAGCGGCCAAGGTCGCGCGCAAGATACCGCGTGACGGATTCCAGCGCGGCTTTGGAAACGCCCATCCAGTCGTATTTCGGCCACGCCTGATTCGAATTGTCGAAATCCAGGGTGACCAGCGATCCACCGTGTTCCTGCATCAGCGGCAGGAAGCCGCGCGCCAACTCTTTGAATGAAAAGGCGCTCACCTGAAGAGCGGTTGCCACGCTTTCCCACGGCGTGTGCAGGAACTGGCCGCCGAGCGCGTCCGCCGGCGCAAACGCAACCGAATGCACCAGGCCATCGATGCGGTCCCATCGCTTCGAGGTCTCTTTGACCGCGCTTGCGATGTCGGACGGTTTGGTGACGTCCATCTCGAGAATCTCCGGCACCGGATCGAGCTTTTTCGCGGTCATCTGGGTGATGCTCATCATCCGGCCGAAGCTCGTGAGCAATACCTCGGCGCCGGAACGCTGGGCCTCCTGCGCGATGGAAAAGCCGATGCTGCGCCGGTCAGACATGCCCGCGATCAGGACTCGCTTCCCTTTCAGGATCATGGGCGAATACTAGGGATTCGGGCCGGTTGCCACGGGCGCGTCCCGGTTCGACCAGTCGCTCCACGACCCGGCGTAGATCCGCGCACCCGGCAAGCCCGCGACGGCCATGCCCAGCACGTGATGCGTCGCGTTGACACCCGAGCCGCAGTAAAAGACGGCGCCGCTCGCCGCGCCCAGCTCCTCGTAGAGCCTTCGTAGCTCAGACGGTGATTTGAATCGGCCGTCCGGACCGAGGCTCTCACTGAACGGCGCGTTGAGCGCGCCGGGGATGTGGCCGGCCTTCGGATCGATTGGCTCAGTTTCTCCGCGATACCGCTCGCCGGCGCGGGCGTCGATGAGCGGCATGCCGCGAAGCATGCGCACCGCCTCGAAATCAAGGATCCTCGAGCGGTCGGGTTCGCCGGCCGTGAAATTGCCCGGCTTCACGCCAGGCGTGCGTGTTTCGAGGGGCTCGGCCCACGCCTGCAGGCCGCCGTCCAGCACAGCCTGGGTCTGGTGACCGAAATAGCCGAGGAGGAACCAGAGCCTCGCCGCCGCCGAGCCCCGGGAATCGTCGTACACAACGATTCGGGTGTCGTCGTCGATGCCCGCCGCACGCATCGCGCGCTCGAACTGGTCCGCGCTGGGCAGCGGGTGCCTGCCTCCTTCCCCCTTCCCCGTCACGGCCTCGAGATCGACGAACGCCGCGCCCGGGATGTGCCCGCGCTCATATTCGTCCCGACCGTTGCGCCGCTGCAGGTACCAGCGAAAGTCGACGACTCGCAGGTCTGCGTCGTCGACGTGATCGCGCAGCCAGCCGGCCTCGACCAGCGGCCCGAACGCCACCTACGCTTCCACCACTCGCGTGTCGTGACAGAAATGCACTGCATGCGGGTGCATCTCGTGGACCTTCTTCAAGGACCGCGTCCAATCGCTCCGGTTCGCGTGCTGGCCGGGCCATTGGGAGAGGTCGGCCCTGTCCGCCTCGCGGTAGATGTCGGCGGTGTACGCCGCGTCGCCGATCATCACCGCCGCGCCGCCATCCGCCTCGACGAATACGCTCTGATGGCCGACCGTGTGCCCCGGAGTCGCGACCACGCGCACGCCCTCCGCGATCTCGGCGTCGCCGTCGAGCAGCTCGAACCGCGCGCCGGCGAAGTCAAACCACTCCGAGGTGACGCGCTCCTGCTTGCGGGCGCGCTCCAGCTCAGAACGCTGCACGTAGAACGGCGCGTGCTTGAAGACCGCGTTCTGGCCGCAGTGGTCGAAGTGGAGGTGGCTGTTGATCACGATCTTCACGTCGGCCGGGCTCAGGCCGTGCTCGGCGAGCGCGTCGGCCGCGTGGCGGTTGACCACCTTCCACTCCTTGACGACCTCGGTCGGCCATCCGACCCCTGTGTCGACCAGGATCGCCCCGGCGCGGGGATGCTTGATCACGAAGCCGTGCACAGGCATCTGGTTGAACGCGTCGATCCGGGCGAGGTGGAGGCGGACTATCTCCAACGCGTCAGGGCAGGAAGGCCGAGACGGTGAAGACAGCGAAGAGCAGCGCCAGGTAGACCATCGAGTAGGTCCACAGGCGGCGCGTCCATCGCTTGCCTTCGAGGTCGAGCAGGGAGATCCCGACCAGCCCCAGCCCCAGCACCATCGCGCCCGCGAGGTAGACGGCACCCGCCGCGCCTGTGAAGAAGGGAACCAGGCTTACGGCAGCCGTCAGCACCGCGTACACGATGCTCTGCCGCTTGGCCGACGTTTCGCCCGCGACGACAGGCAGCATCGGCACGTTGGCTTTCGCGTAGTCGTTCTTGATCATCTGGGCCAGCGCCCAGAAGTGCGGCGGCGTCCAGAACAGCACCACGCCGAAGAAGGCGAGCGCGGTCAGGTCGAGCTGGCCCGTCGCGGCCGCCCAACCAACCAGCGGCGGCATGGCTCCGGCAGCGCCTCCGATGACGATGTTCTGCGGCGTCGAACGCTTGAGCCAGATCGTGTAGACGAAGACGTAGATCAGCGCGCCCGTCAGGTCGAGCACGGCGGCGAGAAGGTTGGCACCCGCCCAGAGGACCGCGAAAGCCACGACGTTGAGGGTGACGCCGAGCGCAAGCGCGTGCCACGGCGCGATGCGACCGGCAGGCAACGGCCGGCGCCGGGTGCGCGTCATCTCCGCATCGATATCGCGGTCGAACCACATGTTGATCGCGTTGGCGCCACCGGCCGCACACGTCAGGCCGACGAGGACCGCGATCACCGCGAGCGGTTTCGGGTGGCCGTGCGCCGCGGGCAGCATCACGCCGACGGCCGTCACGTCGAGCAGCACCACGATTCGCAGCTTGAGCAGGCTGACGTAGTCGCGCAGCGTCGCGGACATCGACCGCGGGTGGAGAGCGGGGCTCGCGACGGTCATGCGGAGCCCTTCTCGATCGCCAGGCGCGAGAGCGCCGGCAGACGGTCCGCCCTCGGCTGCGTCAACAGCCCCGTCGCCAGCATCCCCGCCCAGACCAGCGTGGCAGCGGCCACGTGCAGTCCGTTGAAGAAAGCCGCGTCCGTGATCGCCGCGCCCGCCCCCACCGCGACCTGGAGCGCCAGGACCAGGAGCGTCGCGACGGCAACCGGACGAAGCACCGGTTGTCGCAGCGCGGCGAGCGCCACGTAGACGATCACGATCCCGATCAGCAGCACCGAGCCGCGGTGCAGCATCGTGAATGCGTTCGCGCCTGAGAAGTCGAGCGCGAAGCCGCCGCCGCACAGCGGCCACGAGTGGCAGCTGCTGTCGGCGTTGCTCGCCACGACGGTGGAACCGGTCAGCAGCAGCAGGTACGTCGCGGCGGCCGCCAGCGCAGTCCACCCCCGCAAGCGAGGTACGCCGGACGATTCCGGCAGCGACGTGACCGCGGTGGCGAGCAGCAGGCCGAGAATGATCATCGCCAGGCCGAGGTGGATCAGCACCAGCCAGGAAGCCAGCTCGTTGACCACGACTCCAGCCCCGAGCAAAGCCTCGCTCAGACCCGCGACAAGGGCGGCCGTTGCCAGCCAGGCGACAATGGGCCGCTGCACCCGCCAGACGATCCAGGCGAGGATCACCGTGGCGACGATCAACAGCTCGGTCACGCTGCCGACCGTGCGGTGGGAGTACTCGATGATCGAGTGGACGTCCGCCGGCGGGTAGGGACGGCCGTGGCACAGCGGCCAGTCAGGACAGCCGAGCCCCGATCCAGTCACGCGCACCACGCCGCCGAGAGCGATCTGAAGGTAGGCGAAAAGCGCGGTCGCGAAAGCGAGGCGGCGGAAGAAGGCTGGTGAAACCACCAGCGAGCCAGTCTACTGAGTGCTCAGGATCGACAGCTCCGCGGCGAGCACGGCGGCGTCGAGCTGTCCGATCTGCCTGCGGTCGATCGTTCCGTCCGCTTTCACGAACACCGTCATCGGCAGCGCGGACACGCCGTAGTCACGACCAACACTGAGGTCGGAGTCGAGGAGCGCGGGCTGGTGGATGCCGAGACTGTCGAGGAAGGAGCGCGCGCTTTCGCGCCCATCGCCTTCATCGACGAGGACGAGCTGCGCGCCGGAACTCTGGCCGACAGCGCCGGCGAGCATCGGCATCTCCGCCTTGCACGGCGGGCAGTAGGTGGCCCAGAAGTTGATCACGACCGCCTTGCCAGCGTATTGCGCCAGGCTCACCTTGGCGCCGTCGGTCGAGGTCAGCGTGAACGCCGGCGCCTTGCCGCCCGCGGACGCGAAGGACTTCTCCGGTCCCGCAATCGTCGCCAGCGCCTGGAGGACGTCCGGAGCGCCCCAACCGTCGCCGCCTGAGCCGAGCTCGTGGAGGCCCTGGCCGCTGAGCGCGGTGACGAGGGCGGGTGGGATGTCGTTGCCGACCTTCGGCACTCCTCGATAGACGAGGCGGATGTAGCCGTGGCGGTCGACCAGCGCAAGCGTCGAGGTGTGCGTGTCTGTGTTGGCCAGCGTCAGCCCGAACGGCTTCCAGAAGTCCCTGATCTGCGACGAGGTGCCGGTGCCAAAAGTCCACCCGGCGCCGATCTGCCGGGCGTAGTTCGCGAGGACGGGAGGGGTATCGGTCTCCGGGTCCGTGGTCACCTCGATCAGCGCCACCGAGGGCGGGATGTGCTTGGCGAGCTGCATGAACAGCGCTGTGTAGAGCGGACAGGTCTCGTGGCAGGTGGTGTGGAATGCCGCGATCACGACGTCCTTGCCCGCCAGCGAGTCGACGGTGATTGGCGCGCCCACCTGGTCGATGAGCCGGAACGCCGGCATGGGCTCGAACTTTCCCGCGATCTCGCCGAGCCCAAGGTTCACGTCGTCATTGCCGGCGTAGATCGCGCCTCCGATCAACTGCCCTGACTCGATACCCAGGAGGAGTGGCTCCACCAGGCCCACGGTGATCGTCAAGGCGACCGGGTGCGCGTCGACGCCGATCCGCACCGCGTCGTACGTCCCGGCAGGCATCGCCGTCACAAGCAGCTGCCGCTGTTCGGGCGCCGCGGGCACGCCGCCCGAGATCGAGCCGGCCGCCACCCAGTCGCCGCCGGACCTGTGAACCAGCAGCGTCGATGAGGGCAGCGACGTCGCCGAGCGGCCGGCGCCCACGACCACGAGCGTGCCGGTAGGCGGCTGAAGACGCGGCGCCACCCAAAGCGCGGCAATCGAGACGACGGCCACCGCGGCGGCCGCGAGCCACAGTACCCGAGCGCGCGTCAGACGGCTTCCGCTGGGGTCCCCGCGGCTGAGGGCGCGGGAGGCGCCCCGTAGCGCGCGGCGACGCGCTCGATGTACGCGACGCACATGTCGGCGACGGCCGCGCTCTCGATCTGCATCACGTTTTCGGCGTTGCTCTCACCGCTGTGCGACAGGTTGAAGCTGCCCGTGTACACGTAGTCGTCGGTGACCAGGATCTTGGCGTGCATGAAGTCGTGCGTCGATCCCTTCGCATACGGCGTCGACCTCTTGGCGCCGAAGTGGACCGCACCGATGATGCTGCGGAACGCGGCGATCTTCCAGGCGGCGGTGGTCTGGGTTCCCCACTGGTGCTGGACCTCGTCCATCTGAGTCGCATCGTACACACCGCCGATGTCGATCCCTCCGTGCTCGATGACCTCTGCGAGAGTGCCCAGGATCGGTCCCGACGTGATGACCGGCGAGCAGACGCGAATCCGCTTCCGGGCCGACGCGATGGACCGCGACATCGCGTGGACGAGCTTGAGGCTGCGGCCGGGACAGAAGTAGGGACGGACCGGCGTGCCGTCCGCGAGCGGGGTCCAGGGGGAGGAGATTCGGCCCGAAAGCGCGACGACCGGCTTGTCCCACAGCTCTGCAAAGTTCTTGGCAAAGTCGGCCGCGACGTCGGCCGACTCGACGGTGAACATCACGTTCTCCTCGCGGTTCCATGAATCGTTCGTCCAGTTGGTCGAGCCGGTGAGCAATGCGCTTGCCGATGTGCCGGCGTCGCGCACCACGTACTTGTGATGCATCAGGTCGGGCACGCCAGGCACCGGCTTGATCTGCACGCCTATCGAACGCAGCTGGTCGACGAACGCCCAGTCGATCTCAGGCGGCGGCGGCACGGGGATGGCCTGGGCGTGGTCCTGGTTGAAGATCAGGCGGATGGCGACGCCGCGCTTGACCGCCGACTGGAAGGCGTTGAACACGGTGGCCGACGGCGACCGGTCGAGGCGCAGGTCGTAGATGGCGATGTCGAGCGTTTTCGTCGCTCCGTCGAGAAAGGATGCGATGCGCTGCGCGACCGTGTCGGCGTCCTGGCCGCCGTCGGTGAGGAAATAGAAATCGAGGGAGGCTATTTGCCGCCTGCCTTCGGTTCGCCGGTCTGCTCCCTCGGCAGGTCGACTCTCACGGGTAGGGGCCGGGTCACCATGTCGGCCGCCTCCTCGGGGTCGTCCGTGAGCGTCATGAGGTTCATGTCGTCCGGCGCGATCGCCCCCGCGGCCAGCACGTGCTCCTTCAGCCAGTCGATCAGCCCGCTCCAGTACGGCGTGCCGAAAAGCACGATCGGGAAGTGCTCGATCTTGCCTGTCTGCGCGAGGGTCAGCGACTCGAACAGCTCGTCGAGCGTGCCGAAGCCACCCGGAAAGATCACGAAGCCGCGCGCGTATTTCACGAACATGTTCTTGCGGACGAAGAAGTAGCGAAATTCGACGCCGAGGTCGACGTACTTGTTCATCGACTGCTCGTGCGGCAGCTCGATGTTGCAGCCGACCGACAACCCGCCGGCCTCGTGGCAGCCGCGGTTGACGGCCTCCATGATTCCCGGGCCGCCCCCGGTGATGACCGCAAAACCCCTCCTGGCGAGCTCAGCGCCGAGCGCCATCCCCGCCTTGTAGTACGGATCGTTCGGCTTCGAACGCGCCGACCCGAACACGGTGATCGCCGGTCCGACCTCGTTGAGCGCGTCGAAGCCCTCGACGAACTCGGAGAGGATGCGCAGCACGCGCCACGGGTCGGCGTGGTGGCTGAGCTCCTCGATCGCGCTGCGCTCGAGCAGCATGCGGTCGGCAGGCGCCTGTTCTGAGGGGACGACCAGGCGGCCGGCACGGCGGCGAATCGTGTGCTCCCCGCGATCCGCGTCGCTCATCAGGCCTCTGCGGGCGTTTCCTCGCGAGGCTCGACTTCGGCGGCGCCATCGGTCGCGACTGCAACAGGTTCCGTGTCGGCGATGGCCGGTGACGCGACCTTCTTGCGCGACTTCTTGGCGCCCTTGTCCTCGCCGTTGGTGGCGGGCGCCTCGGGCAGCGCCGGCACGGGCTCGGGTTCGGTTGCGACCGGCGTGATGTCCCTGGCCGGGAACCTTACGCCCGACTGTTCGGGCATCTCGAGCAGCTGGTCCATGTGCGCGCGGAGCTTGGTCAGCTCGCCCTCGAGCTCGTGGACGCGGCGCCGGTGGCGCATGTGCTCGGTGAAGTGATGGAGGCTGTTGAACCAGTGGTACAGGGTGCCCGCCACCAGGACGACGACCAGCGGGACGATGGCCACCGTCCAGAGCGGTATCCCGTCGAGGCGAAAGACCGACCAGCCGATGTTCACCGGGGCGGTGTTGCTGTAGCCGAAAACGGTCGCCGCGACACCCAGGAGCAACCCGAAAATGAGCGCGCTGGCGAGTAGGAAACGCTGCCAGAGGTGGCTCAGGTCGGGCACCCGGCGAAGGTTACTCCGTTGATCAGCGGGTGGGTGCCCCTTTACAGTGCGGCGGATAATCAGTCCTGTGAGCGCTCAGGGCGAGATCGGGCGTCTCTCGCCGGACGGGCTGTGGCGGTGGGACGGCGCGCGCTGGATGCCAACCGGCGCTGCGGAGTTCAACGCCCCGCCGAGCGTCGCGAGAGACGCCGCGATCGTCGGCCGCGCTGGCCGGCGGGATCACGTCCATCGTTGCCGCTGTGGTGCTCCTCGCGGCCTGCTTCTTTCCATATGGCTCCTTTCCGGATGGCAACGGCGGAACGATCAACTCGTCGATCTTCAACGGGAATTACCAGGGCTCGGCATGGCAGATCCCGGAACCTCTCTTCGTGGTCTTGGCTGCGATCGCCGCGGCGATCGTCGTCATTGCGGTCTCCGTCCGGATCGTCCGGGCGGTTGCCACCGGTGCGCTGATCGCACTCGGGTTGCAGACCTTGATGATGTGGATCACATTCATCGGCACCGCCATCTCCGTCGGCCGAATCGGGCCCGGGGGATTCATCGGCCTCGCCGGCAGCATCGTGCTGCTGGTCGGTGGGCTGGTGGCCCTGACGAGCTTGTTCATCAGCCCGGCGGGCGCGGCCGGCGAAGAATCGCCGCCCGCGAGCTAGCCGAACTCAGGCAACGCGCTCCAGAAGGATCACCGGGATCTTCCTGGTGGTCTTCTGGCGATAGTCCCAGAAACCGGGGTTGATGTCGGCGTGCTGCTTGTACAGCCGCTCGTAGTCGTCGCCGTCGACCACCCTGGCCTGTGCCTGGAACTTCTCGCCTCCGGCCTCGACCGTGACGAGGGGGTTGGCGCGGAGGTTGTGGTACCAGGACGGGTGGGTCGGAGCGCCGCCCTTGGAAGCGACGATCACGTGGTGGCCCTTGTCCCACGAGTAGACGAGGGGGGTCTCGCGCTCCTCGCCGGATTTGGCGCCGGTCGTGGTGAGGATGAGAACATCGCGGCCCAGGAAGGGACCGCTGGTGGCCTTGCCGTTGGCGCGGATGTCTTTGATCAGGTTGCGGTTGAAGTCGTGGAAACTGCTGCTCACGGGATTGTCATACCCAGGTGAGAGCTGCGCCATTCAAACGGCCAGGTGAGGTTTGGTGGAGGCGGCGGGAGTTGAACCCGCGTCCGAAGCAGCTTCCTCCAGGATCTCTACGAGCGTGTTCAGGGAATTTGATCTCGCGTGGCGGCTCCTCCCGACGGGATCCGCTTCGGCCAGCCGCGGTGACTGTCCTGGCTCAGGGCCGTGGCGCCCCCGGGCCAGCGATCCGGTCTATGTGACGCCGTTCCCCAGTCCGCCGGATTGACCGGGGGCGACGCCCGGGATCAACGTCCCGGGGCTTCAGTCCTTACTGCTTACGCAGCGAGGGCGAAAGCGGAGTTCTTGTTGGCGTTTGTAAACGCTGCGCTGTAACGCACGCGGCTCTCGGCTCGCAATCCCGAAGCTCAACTGCCCCGTCGAGACCGGACGCCCCCACGAAGCCGAACCTGGTTGCCGGTTGATTCTACCCATCGGAGCCCGCCCCTACACTGAACAGTCCATGGCCGTAGACCTCGACCGGATCGGGCGCGCGAGCCTCAAGGAGCTGGGCGACATCCGGATCGACGACGTCCTTTCGTTCGTCGACCGCGGGATCGAGAACATGCCCAGCTACATGGACCTGTACCGGCGCTGGGAGGCCCAGCAGTGGGCGGTGGCCGACCTCGATTTCAGCCTCGACCGCCAGGATTGGCTGGAGTCGAGCGCCTTCGACAAGAAGGTGACTCTGTGGTCGCACCGGCTCTTCTTCAACGGCGAGGAGCGCGTGACCGCGACCCTGGCCCCGTTCGTCTGGGCGGCGCCGACGCCCGAGATCGAGATCTTCCTCTCCACCCAGATGGTCGACGAAGCCCGGCACACGGTCTTCTTCGAGAGGTGGTGGCGCGAGGTGGCGGGGACCGACGCACGCAACATGAGCGACCTGCTCGTCGAGATCCGGCCCGAGGCAAACGAGGGCTACAACACCCTCTTCTACGACCGGCTGCCGTCGACGGCGCAGCGGCTGGCCAGCAATCCGAAAGACTTCGACGCTTTCGTCGAGGGTGTGACGCTCTATCACCTCGTCATCGAGGCGACGATCGCACTGACCGGCCAGCGGTTCGAGCTGGAGGCGATGCGCGAGGAGGGGCTCACCGACCGAGGCTTCTATCGAGGCTTCACCGCGATCGCGCGCGACGAGTCTCGGCACGTGAACTTCGGAATCAAGGTCCTGCAGGATGCGGTGCGCGAAGACGCGCAGCGGTTTGCGCCGATCATCCAGCGGACGCTGGTCGAGTGCCTGCCACTGATCTCGGGCACGCTCGATCCGCCCGACCCTGCGTACATCACCGAGTACGGCCACACCGAGAGCGAGATCCTGACCTACGCCTTCGAGTCCCTCAACAAGCGGCTCCGCGCGATCGGCATCAACCTGGCGGCTTGATCGACGAGGTCCTCACCGGATCGCGGCTGCCTGCTGATGGACATGCTCGCCGAGGTGCTGCGCGACTAGGTCGGCTTGCGCATCCGCTTGCGACCGGATGGGCCCAAATGGCCCCATCCGCCGGCACGAATCCGACCGTTTGGGCCCATTTGGTCGGTTTCATCCGCGTCTTGTCGCGCGGGCGATCTCCCGCTTTGCCTCCCGCTCCGCGATGGCCTCGCGCTTGTCGTATTCGCGCTTGCCCCGCGCGAGGCCGATCTCCACCTTGACGTGGTTGCGCGTGACGTACAGACGAAGAGGAACCATCGTGTACCCCTTCTGCCTCAGCTTGCCGATCAAGCTCATGATCTGCTTTTTGTGCAGGAGCAGCTTGCGAGGCCGCACCGGCTCCTGGTTCATCACGTTTCCCTGCGCATACGGCGAGATGTGGACGCTCTCGAGCCACGCTTCTCCCCCATCGATGCGCACAAATCCGTCACGCAGGTTGGCGCGCCCGTTGCGGATCGACTTCACTTCGGTGCCGGTGAGCATCACGCCTGCCTCGTACTTCTCATCGATGAAGTAGTCGTGGTACGCGCGGCGGTTGACGGCGAGGTCGCGCCCTTCGCGATCAGGCATCGCCCAGCACCTGCTTCGCCGGTGCCGGCTTCTTTCCGGGCAGCTGCACCACGTCGGGCACGTATCGATCGCCGTCGACGTGGCCCTTCAACACCTTGACCCGACCCCGCGACGTCGGCAGCGTCGCGCCTGGCCACGGCTGGAGGCCGCGGACTCTCCGGTCGATCTCTCGCGCGTCCATGCTCCAGTCCAGCTCTCCCTCTTCCTTGCTCAACTTCGGTGCGATGGTTGCATGCGAGTGGTCCTGCTCACGGGGCTCGATCTGCTCGACATGCTTCAGCGTATCGACCAACGCCACGGCGCCGATCACCGCCAATCGGGACGTCAGGGCGGCTGCGTCCTCGCGCTGCTTGATCTCTATCGAATCGGCCGCCAGGATGGGCCCGTGGTCCAATTGCTCGTCCATCTTCATGATGGTCACGCCGGTCTCTGCATCCCCGGCCAGGATCGCGCGCGCGATCGGCGCCGCCCCGCGATGTCGCGGCAGCAGCGAGGCGTGCACGTTGATCGCGCCCAGTCGTGGGATCGCGAGAACGGAACGAGGGATGATCTGGCCGTAGGCCACCACCACCATCAGGTCAGGCGCGATCGCGCGCAGACGCTCGACCGCCTCGGGATCCCGGATCCGCTCCGGCTGGTAAACGGGCAGGCCGAGCTCTTCAGCGGCGACCTTGACCGGCGGCGGCGTCAACTTCATGCCGCGGCCCGCCGGGCGATCAGGCTGCGTGATCACAAGCTGGATCTGATGCCCGGCCTTATGGAGCAATTGCAGCGACGGCACGGCGAAGTCGGCGGTGCCGGCGAAGACGATCCTGTAGAAAAAGGTTGCCTTACCCGGAGGCCGCGGCGACGGCCTCTTCCTTTTCCTCGCCGGTCAGGTCTTCGACCCTGCGCAGCGTATCGAGGCTGGTCAGCTTGTCGGTGAAGAGAACGCCGTCGAGATGGTCGAGCTCGTGCTGGAAAGCGCGAGCGGTGAACCCAGAGGACTTGACGCGGATCTCCTTGCCGTGGCGGTTGCGGCCTTTGACGACCACGGTCTCGGCCCGCTCCACCTCACCGACCCAGCCCGGGTAGCTGAGGCACCCTTCCGGGCCGACCTGGACGCCATCCTTCTTGACCACCTCCGGGTTGACCAGGCCCCAGATCTGCTTGTCGTCGCCCTTGACCACGCACACGCGCAGCGGGACGCCGATCTGGTTCGCGGCGAGGCCGGCCCCGGGGGCGTCGAGCATCGTCTCGACCAGGTCGTCGAGAAGGCGCTGGATCGACGCGTCGATACGCGTGACCTTCTTCGCCTTTTCGCGCAGGACGGGATGTTCGAAAGTGAGGATCGGACGGACCATCGAACTCGATTTTACCCGCGGCCCGGTGAGGCCTAATCGTCTTAGGCGAGCCAGCGCGAGCGAATCATGACGTCCCGGTCCCCGATCTCGTCGTAGCCCCGGAACGCCTGGATCCGAGTCGGACGCAGGCGGAAGAACATCCATCCGCCCATCTCGCGGGGATCCCAGCCCATCGCGGTCTTGAAGCCGCTCGCCAGCTCGGGCGAGTCCTCTACGGCGGCGCTGTCGATCATCTGCGCCTCGATCACGATGGCGTCGCCCGGGTCGCCATGGGCCAGCTTGACCTGCGGGTTCATCGCCATGTTCCGCGCCGTCCGGCTGCTGCCGAGCGTCGTCACGACGAGCTGGCCGTCATCCCACCACCCCGACACGCCGATCACGTGCGGGCGGCCACCCACCTCGGCCGTGACAAGCCAGTAGTGTCCCTGCGCGTCCAGCGCCTCGAGGACGTCCTTCTTTCGGGTTGCTGTGTCTCTCATTCACGTGACCGGGTCGATGTCATAGCTCCACCCTTTCCCGCGCGGGGCGAGGTGCCGCGCCCGCTCCAGGCCGCTGCCTTTCAGTGTGACCTGCCAGCGGTACTCGCCGCGCAGGCGGTGGATGAACGCAGGCGATGGGCCCATGACGCGAATGCCTTCGATCCCATCCTTCAACAGACCTGCGGCGATGGATTCCGCGGCCTCACGTGCCGAGCCGGCCGCGCGCTCGTCTTCGCGGTCGGTTCGAGTGAGGACGGCGAGCTCGGCGTACGGAGGAAAGACGAACGCCTTGCGCGCCGGCAGCTCAGCCGCGTAGAAGGTCTCGTAGTCGCCGGTTGCCGCGCAGCGCAGGGCGTAGTGCTCGGGGTTGCTCGTCTGCACGACGACGCGCGACGGCCGCCCCGTGCGACCTGCACGTCCCGCAACCTGCACGACCATCGCAAACGTGTTCTCGGCGGAGCGGTAGTCGGGGAAATGCAGAGGCAGGTCCGCGTCGACGACGCCGACGCACGTGACGGCGGGCAGGTCGAGCCCCCGCGCCACCAGCTGCGTCCCGACGAGGATGTCGGCGCGGCGCTCGCTGAAGTCCTCCCAGATGCGGAAGTAGGCGTCGGGTCCTTTGGCGGCGTCGCTGTCGAGGCGCAGCACGCGCGCTGCCGGCCACAAGCGCTTCACCATCGTCTCCAATCGCTGCGTGCCCATGCCGAGACCGCGGATGTTGCGCGAGCCGCAGTAGTCGCAGACGGAAGGCATGGCCCTCGAGTAGCCGCAGTAGTGGCACACGAGCCCGTCGATTTCGGCGTGCTGGACGAGCGCGACCGAGCAGCCGAGGCACTGCACCGAGCGACCGCAGTCGCGACACATCACGAACGTGGCGAGGCCGCGGCGGTTGAGGTACAGGATGGTCTGCTCCTCGTTCTCCAGGGTCTGGGTCACGACTTCGACCAGGCGCCGGGCCAGTGGCTGGCGGTTGCCCTCCGCGGCCTCGTCCCGCATGTCGACGAGCTCCACCTCCGCGTCGTGGCCGCGCACGCGGTGAGTCAGCCTCGCCAGCGCGATCTTGCCTTCCGCGGCCTCGTGATACGTCGCGACGCTGGGCGTCGCCGAGCCCGCCACGAGCCGCGCCCCGGTCACCGAGGCGAGCCGCCTCGCCACCCAGCCCGCCTCATAGCGGGGCGTCCGGTCCTGCTTGTACGCCGCCGAGCCTTCCTCGTCGAGGCAGATCAGCCCCAGGCGAGGGATGGGGGCGAAGACCGCTGAGCGGCTCCCAAGGATGACCCGCGCATCGCCCCGCCGCGTCCGCCACCACTGCTGCGCGCGCTCGAGCTCGGTCAGCTGCGTGTGGAGCACCGCGACCGGCGCGCTCAAGCGGGCGCGAACACGCTGCACCAGCTGCGGCGTGAGAGAGATGTCGGGCACGAGCAGCAGCACGCGCAGCCCCTCGGCCAGCGCGCGCTCGGCCGCCGCCAGGTAGACCTCCGTCTTGCCGCTGGCGATGACTCCATGGAGGAGAGTCATGGAGCTCGTCGAGATCACATCGAGCGCGGCTTCCTGCTCCTCGGTCAGGTCGACGCGCTCGATCGGAGGCGCCGGGCCGGTCGCCATCTCGAGCAGGCGGGAATGGCGCGTCTGGCGTCCCGAAGGCCCGGACCCGGCCGAGCCCGTGGCGCGCACGCGGGGCGGAAGCATGGCTCGAAGCACCTCGATGAGCGGGATCCAGTAGTGGTCGGCCACCAGGCGCGCGAGCTCGACCTGGTGTGGCAGCAGGAGCGGCTCGGCGCCCGCCGTTGCGATGGCCTTGGTCTCGACTTCCGGCTCTTCGGTGCCGAGCGAGACGACGAAACCGTAGGTGCTGCGGCGGCCGAACGGCACCGTGACGCGGTGGCCGGGCACGACGTCCATGCCTTCCGGGACCGTGTAGGTGTAGCTCTCGCGGGCGATCCCGCGGGCGGCTTCGACAGCCACCTCGGCGTAGAGTGCCACGGCGCTACCGCTTCTTCAGGCGGGGCAAGACCAGGTCCAGGATCCTGTCGGACATCTCGCGCTTGGTCGCCTTTTCGAGCTCGTGGCGGGAACCGTCTGCGAAGAGCAGCACGCCCGCGTTGTAGTCGCTGCCGAAACCGATGTCGCGGCGCGAGATGTCATTCGCGACGATCGCCTGCACGCCCTTGCGCTTCA
>WNFD01000546.1_pt1 | contig 41105 bp, 47 predicted proteins | sample 5400491 | NCBI WGS metagenome assembly WNFD01 (sample SAMN13153343, study PRJNA577476) | soil metagenome | isolation source: 120 cm saprolite under Douglas fir tree site 2 hole 2 replicate 2 | place: USA:California | collected 2015-04-18
TGGCGGCGCTGGCGCGGCAAACCCTCGGCGCGGCCGGCGTGAATCTCCTTGTCATGGACGGCGAGGTCGCCTTCCAGGACGTGCCCCACTTCCACGTGCACGTGATCCCGCGCTACCCCGGAGACGGTTTCAGCCTCACATTCCCGAAAACCTACGAGCATCCCCCGGGGCGGGCCGAGCTGGAGGCGGTCGCCAACGCAATCCGCGCCGCGGGCTCCTAACGGCTAAATAGACGCGTCGCAAGGGCGGCCGGGCTTGTCCGGGCCGCGGCCAGACGTCCATCCGGCTCCCCGCCGCGCCACGAGTAACTTTCAGTCAGACGGATTCCGCTCGGGAAGGTGTTCAGGGGCGCGAATCCGGCCGAGTGGATCATGGGCAGGACTTCACTGACTGGTCGGCCGTTGAGCGCAAACCACTGGGGTCCCCGCGACGAAGTCGCGGGAGGATACCCGTGGTTCCCTCTTATCGGACTGTCACCGTCACCGAGTACAGCATCACGTACATCGGGCACGCCTGACCAGGAGAGCACGCAGCCCCCGCCGTAGCCGTGATGTCCGACCGACCGGGCGTAAGGGCCTGAAACGCCGCCAGTGTGACGCCGCGGACGGCCGTGGCCACGGGATTGACGATCGGAGACAGCACCGACGTATCGCTGGACCTGATGTTGCTCCAGTTGGTCATGCCCGGTCGAGCGTGAAGCACGACCTCCAGCTTCTGGCCGCTCTGGATGGTGATCGCCGTATCGGTCTCGGTGACCACCGCATCGAAACCGAGCCCAGGGGAAGGACTGGTCTGGACTGGAAGGGTTCCCGAGCCGTCGCAGGCGCAGGGACTGTAACCGCAGGCCACGAAGAGGACCACCCCCAAAGCCGCGGTCAGCGCCATTTTCGCCATGAACACGCAACGTACCGCGCCCGAGCCGGGTAACACCAGAGCGGTTGCGCCCGTTAACATCGGCGATTCACGTGCGACTTCCCATCAGGTGGCGCCTCGGCCCGGTGCTGGCCCTGATCCTCGCGACCGCATGCAGCGGAGGCACGGCGCCCATCGGCGTGCACGCACCCTCCCCGGTCCAGGGCGCGCTTGCGGGCGGGCTCATCGCCTACCTCGGCGATCAAGGCGTCGGCGTGCTCGATCCGACGACCGGCAAATCGGTGCTCGTGGCGCCGCTTCCAGCCGGCGGCGCCTTCAAGGCATCCGGGCCGGTTTGGGCTCCGGCGCCCGGACTCCAGTACCCAGTCGTGTACTTCACGATCCACGACGATCGACCGGCGGAGCGACGGACCACCGCGGGTGTGGTTCCGTACGACTGGCTCTTTCGCGCCGATCCATTCAGCGGCGCCATCGAGGCTGTGGCCGCGTCGGCCGACCTCCAGAGCGAGGGACCATTCGGCCTCGTCGCCAACGCCCACTACGTCGCTTTGACGGTCGGCTGCTGCAACAACTACGAGGCCGACGCCTTCGACCTGAGCCGCGCGCCCTCACCCGCCAAGGTGCTGGCGAAGCCGCCGGCCCAGGCGGCTCTCTTCACGGAGGGGGCCGCTCCCGGTACTGACGGCTTGATCGCCGTGAGAGCCGTCGGGACGGGCGCGTGGTACTGGCTGAACCCGTCCGCCGGCGTCCTCAACCCATTCCCGCTCGCGCTGGGACCAGAGGACGGGCCCATCGCCATCAGCGCCGACGGCACGATGGCGGCGATCTCCCAGCCCGATAAGGGACCTGTGACGATGCCCATCAACGTCGCCGCCCCGGTGGCGTCGTCCTCGCCTACCTCGACTGGGCCGCCGCCATCTTCCGCGGGATCGCTCCCGCACGCTAGCCCATCCTCCTCGACGGCAGTCCACCACGTGAACTCGAGGCTGCCCCACCCCGACGCCCTGGCGTGGAGCCCCGATGCCAAAGAGGTCGTGCTTGCGGTCAGCGGCGAGATCCAGATCTACAACGCCACCGCGGCCGACGGCACGTTGCCCAGAGGCCGATATCTTGCCAGTCAAAACATCACAGGCATCGACTGGTCGGAACCACTGATCAGCCAGAGCCTGGCCTTCGTCAAGCCGAACCGCGGGCCGCAGGCCATCGTCGACGCGCTCCTCAACGCCACCAAGCTGCCTGCTGCCGCTGATAGCCCGGAGGCCCGACCGCTGACCAGGGTTTACTTATGGCCGTTCGACTCGTCGAAGTCATCGCCAATTGCCGCGATCACAGATCCAACCGCTGCAGTGCTGCAGCAGTACCCGCCACTGCCGGCCGGGGTCGTGTTCCATCACTGGGCGGCGTCGGGGAGCTGGGCGCTGCTGGGTGGGTGCATTCGGTATCGGGTGGTGATCACAGGCAGCGTTACTCCGACCGCGTCGACTTTCGGGTTGGGATCGAACACTCCTTGCAACGCGCCCGTTGTGACTCCGACTCCGGGTCCGACAGCGAAAGGATCGCCGAGCAAGTAGCGGTTCTACGATGGTCTCGTGGCGGACATCGATTTTCTCAAGGTCCACGCTGAAGGTACTCCGAACAAACCCGCCTTGATCCTCGGTGACGACGTCGTCGACTTCTCGACGCTGAACAGGCACGCCAACAAGGCCGCCAGTTTGTTCAGCGAGCTCGGCTGCGAGCCGCGTGACCGCGTCGCCATCATGTCCTTCAACTCGATCGCCGGGTTCGAGATCGCCAGCGGCCTGCGCCGAGTGAGCCTCGTGGCGGTCCCGGTCAACTACCGGCTGAGGGGTTCGGAGGTCGCGTACCTGCTGAACGATTCGGGCGCCACAGTCGTCTGCGCGGACGACGACCACGTCGAGGTGGTCCAAGGGGCGCGGCCAGACGTGAAAGGCGAGCGCCACTATGTCGCAACCGGAAGTACCAAGCCCGAAGGGTGGCTGTCCTACCGCGAGCTCATGGATGCAGCGCAAGATGCGACCCGAGGCGCTGCCGGCGCAGGCGCCCTGGGCGCATCGATGATCTACACGTCGGGCACCACCGGCCATCCCAAGGGCGCCTGGCGTCCGAATGGAGTGAACGTCGAGAACGTCCTGCAGGTGATCTCGATCTTCGGGCTCAACCAGTCCGACGTCCACCTGGTGTGCGGGCCGGGATATCACAGCGCCGTCGCGTTCTTCGCCAGCCTGCACGGGGTGCTCGGAGCCACCAACGTCATCCAGCGCAAGTTCGAGGCCGAGGGAGCTCTGGATCTCATCGAGCGTCACCGGGTCACGACCACGTTCATGGCGCCGACCCTGCTGCAGAGGCTGGTCGATGCCCAAGAGCGCCGGCCTCGCGACCTGTCATCGCTACGGGCGCTGATCCTGGGCGCCGCACCCTGCCCTCACGCGCTGAAGGTGCGCGCCGAGGCCGCGCTGGGCAAGATCCTCTGGGAGTTCTACGGAGCGACCGAGACCGGCATCAACACGGTGCTGCGGCCCGAGGATCAGCTGCGCAAGCCGGGGTCCTGTGGCACCTCCGTCCCGGGCCAGGAGATCAGGCTGGCCGGCCCTGATGGTCGCGAGGTCCCTGTCGGCACGCCCGGCGAGTTCATGGTCCGCAACTCATGGCTGGCCGAGTACTACAACCGTCCCGACGCGACCGGCAATAGCCTGCACGATGGCTTCTTCTCGGTGGGCGACGTCGCCTATCGAGACGATGAGGGCTACTACTTCATCTGCGACCGCATGGTCGACATGGTCATCTCGGCGGGCGTGAACATCTACCCCGCGGAGGTCGAGGCGGTCCTCCACGCTCACCCGGCGGTGATGGATGCGGCCGTCATCGGGGTGCCGGACGACCAGTGGGGCGAGTCGGTCAAGGCGGTGATCCAGCTGCGGCCGGGCATCAGTGCGTCTGCCGACGAGCTGATCGCGTTTTGCGATCGGCGCCTGGCCGACTACAAGAAGCCACGCACCGTCGATTTCGTGGACGAGCTGCCGCGCGACGCCGCGGGCAAGCTTCTGAAACGGAAGATCCGCGAACCGTTCTGGGCCGGAGTGAGTCGCCGGGTTTAAGGCAGGCGTTACGCGGCGATGAGGCGGCGGGCGTAGTCGAGCGCGCGTTTGATGTCGGGCAGCGGTTTGTCGTCCGCCGCTTTGAGCCGGACCTCCTCGTCGATCGCGTACCAGCCCTTGTACTTCGACCGCTGCAGGCTTTCGATCACACTCTCAACGCGCGCGTCTCCAGCGCCCAGCGCTTTGTATAGCCCCCGGCTCACGGCCTGCGCATAGTCGACTCGAAGCTCACGAACCTGGCGCGCCAGGTCGGCGTCCACATCGTTGAGGCGCACATGACGAATCCGACCCGCCGCGAGCTCGAGCACCTCGAGCGGGTCCGCTCCCACCATCATCAGGTGGCAAGGGTCGAAGCAGAGCCCGGCCTCGGTGCCGACGAGGAGCCTCTCGATATCGGACGGTCCCTGGATCATGCTGCCGAATCGGGGCAGCACTGCAAGCCGGAGCCGATGTTGCGCGCAGACATGCTCGACAGATCCGATCGAGTGGAGCAGGTGGGCCCAGCCTTCGCTGTCGAGCACGATGCCGTGAGCGGTGCTCGCCCCGCGCGGCGCGATCGCGGACAGCACGAGTGTCTCGGCGCCGACGGCGGCGAGCCAGCTCGCGTGGCCGTCGATGTGGGCCAGCTCTGGTCCGCGAATGTCGTGGTGATGGAGGACGGCGTGCGCCTGGCCGGAGACGACTCGCAGCCAGTGCCTGCGCAGGAGAAGCTTGGCCGTATCGCTGCGATCCGGAAGGAAGCCCGGCGGTCCGGCCTCGATCGCGGAGATGCCCAGCGACCAGACCTCAGACAGGACGCGTTCGGCTTCGAGCTGTTCCCCCCATTCAGGAATGTCGCTCACTCCCCACGATGACGGCGAGAGCGCGATGCGCAACGCCGATCGCGCTGACCGTCCTCGCCCCGAGACGTTCTGCAGCGCGCGCCCAAACACGGCGCAGAGATTAACCGGATGCTCAATGCTAGGCTGGTCTGGCGCTGATGGCCAAAGCTCAAGCCGTCCTCGATTTACGGCCTGCGACCATCGCCGACGCTGAGAGAGTCGCGGACCTGGAGACGGCCCGGACCCCCGATGACCCTCGCGATCCAGAGATGCTTCGCTTCCGCTGGGCGGCTCCAGCCGCCGGCGAGGTTTTCACGAGGATGCTGGCCGAGCACGATGGTTCGCCGATCGCATACCTCTACGCGGCGCACATGCGCTGGGAAGAGATTCCGAAACGTTTCGGCTCGATGCGTTTTGTCTTGCATCCAGGGAGCTGGACCGAGGCCAAGTACGAGCAGCTGGTGGAGGCGGGCGAGGCCTGGGTGCGGGGAGAGGGAGGCGAGATCGGCGTCGTGCGAGTGCGGGAGGATTTCAAGATCGACGTTCGCGTCCTGGAGCGAAGGGGATACGGGGAGGTGCGGCGCGGCCGGCAGTGGGAGCTCGATCTGACGGCGCATCGAGGGCTCCTGTTGGCAGGTGCCGAGCAGGGGCGCGAGCGCATGCGGAGAGAAGGCATACGCCTGCTGACCCTGGACCGGGACGCCGACCCGGATCGGCTGACCAAGCTGTACGAGATGTCGACCATGGGAGAGCGGGACGTACCGACCACGGTGCCCATGCACAAGAAGTCCTTCGACGAGTGGCACCATCTGTGGTTCGACAATCCCGGCACCCGCGCGGACCGCTTCTGGATCGCCCGCGAGGGGGATACGATCGTCGGCCTGTCGGCGATCGAGTACCCGCCCACGCGGGGCGTGCCCTGGACAGCCTTCACCACCACCACACGAAGCGTCCGCGGGCGCGGGATCGCGCGAGCGTTGAAGTACGAAACCATCGCGCAGGCGATCGCACTCGGCGTGGAGCGGATCCGCACGCAGAACGACGGCGAGAACGCGCCCATCCTTCATCTGAACGCGCAGATGGGCTACGTGCCGATCGATTCGGTCCTCGAGCTGCACCGCGAGCTCACGTCGTGAGCGAGGCCCCGTACGGCGTGCGCACACTGCCCGAGCTGTACAAGGAGTGGGCCGCCGGCGGCATGATCGCCAACATCGGGACGAGGCTGGTCGAGGTCGCTTCCGGCACGCTCGTGCTCGAAGGCAACCTCACCGCGGATGCGCACGGTTTTCCGACCAGCCGGGGACCGATCGTCCACGGCGGAGCGATCGCGACCCTGGCCGACGAGACACTCGCCTCGTGCGCGTTCACCCTTGCCGAGGAGGGTGAAACGACCACCACCGCAGACCTGAAGGTCGACTACTTCCGCCCGGGCCGGCCAGGCCGGCTCATCTGCCGCGCGACGGTTCGCCACCGCACGCGCCGGCTCGCCTTCTGCGAGGCCACGGTCGAGCAGGAGGAGAGCGGGGAGGTCATCGCCGAAGCCCGCGCCTTGATCGCATACGTCAGGGCGTGAGCCTCGGGAGATCGACAATTCTCCACGTACGGCCGCCGTCGTAGGTCGTCTCCAAAACGGGCATCGTTCCGTTCATGCTTGCAAACCAGGCGTCGTCGAGGTCGATGATCCGGAGCGACCCGGGCAGCGGTGCGAGCGTGAGCAGGTTTGATTGCCGGGCCCATGTCATGCCGCCATCCGAGCTGGTGGCCCAAGCGCCGACGCCCACCCACCACCAATCAGTCGGATCCACGTAGCCGAACGTCCCAAACTCGGAAGGCAACGCGGCGATCTCCCAGGACGATCCGCCATCTAGCGAGCTCAGCTCGACCTCGCCGGGCGCGGCGGGTATCAGCGCCTGACCTGCTTCCGACAGGATTGCGGAGTCGCGGTACGGGCTCATGTCCCCGAATGTGGTGTACACAACCGTGACAAGCACGCCGCCATCGAACGCGCGAATGCTCAGGGGCGGGTAGCCAATCACAACCCCCCCGTCGACTGAACGCCCCTTCGGCGGCGCGATGGGCACCACGGCGGCGGCCACGCCTGGTCCCAGCGTGGGAGAGGCGGCCACGAAAAACTTCTCTGGGCGGGGCGACCCGGCGGGTGCGACGGGCCAGCCTCCTGGCGGAGCCGGGAGAGCGACGCGCCGCCACATCCTTCCTCCGTCGGCCGTCGCATAGGCGTTGGGCTCGCTCGAGAGGCTGTACAGCCACCCTCGCAGCCGGTCCGCGAAGACGATGCGGAACGCCCAATCTGGAGCCCGCACCGGATCGCCCTGGTTGATCCAGGTCTTGCCTCCATCGGTCGTGTGGAGGAGCCCCTCGGTGGTAGCGACGCCCGCGCTCCCCTCCTGAACGAGCAGCCATCCGTCAGCGGGGTCTACGAACGCCACTGACAGGACATACCCGCCACCCTCCTCCAGCGGGTCGCAGCCCCAGGTCTTGCCTCCATCGAGGGTCGAGCACAACTCTGCCTGGCTTCCAAGTACGGCCACAACTCCGTGAAGTCGGTCGAAAAACTTTGCGTACTCGCCGATGTCCCCCTCAATTCCTGAAAGCTGTCGCGTCCAACTGTGTCCGGCATCGGTGGTGTGCAGCACCGCGAAGTTGTGCGAGGGAAGTTCGGCGATGACCCAGCCGGCAGATGTGTCGATGAAGTCGATGGCGGCCAGCTGGTACGAAGCCGCCGGGACATGGACTGCGCCGGTCCCGACTTTCCTGCCGAAATCGTGCGGCAGCTGCGGATGCGTCTCGGCAACGCTCGCAATGCCGATTGCGAGCACGGAAACGGCCATCAACGCAATTGCCCGGCCCGCGCGTCCTGGCCTCAAAGGCGACCGTAGGTCCTCCTCAGGTTGCATGCCGTTCGGAGATAGATTGTGAGCGTTGATGATCCGGTCCGCGACTGTCAGCGATGCTCCTGCGATTGCTCGCGTCCATGTGGCCAGCTGGCTGTCGACTTATCGCGGCTTGCTGCCTGACGACTTCCTGGCGTCGCTGAGCGAGGCGAGCTACACCGAGCGGTGGAAGCGCGTCATCACAGAGGGCACCGCGAAGGTAGTCGTCGCCGAGGATGGTAGGGACGTGGTCGGCTTTGCGTCGGGCGGCCGCGAGCGCGCCGGCGAGCCGGGCTACGAAGGCGAGCTCTATGCCATCTATGTGCTCGACGGCTCCCAGCGACGCGGGTTTGGACGCGAGCTGGTGCGCGCAAGCGTCGACGGCCTGCGGGAGCTCGGCCTCAGCGACATGATCATCTGGGTCCTCCGCGACAACCGCCCGGCGCGCGACTTCTACGAGCGGCTGGGCGGCATCTATGTGCGCTCGCAGCCGATCACGATCGGGTCCGCCACGCTCGAAGAAGTGTCATATGGATGGCGGCGGCTCGATGACGTGCGCTACTGAGACGCCTCTGGTTGGGCGCGCCCGCCAGGGAAGCAGCGGGCTCGCGGCCCCCACCAGACAAACCAGCGCTATGGCCAGGAACGCCCAGGCCGCGCTGAAGGTGAACAGATAGCCGCCCGCGAGCGCGCCGAGGATCTGGATCGCGGTCTGGATGGTCTGAAACACGCCTTGCGTGCGGCCCTGGTGGCCAGGTTCAGCGCGGCGGCTCACCTCAGCGATGAGGCTGGGTGCGCCTGAGATGGTGAACGCACCCTCGATCAGCCCCAGGCCGATCAGCCACGGCACCGATGCGATGAAGGGATAGATCGACGAAAAAAATGCGGTGACGAGAAGCGAGCCGACGATCAGCTTCTGCCCGCCGAGCCGATCGCCCAGCGCACCGGCGCGCGCGCTGACGAGCAGGGCGGGGATGCCGAAGGTGGCGAACGAGATCCCGACCGCGAGCGTAGTCGCGCCCCGATACGTCATGTAGAGCGACCAGATCGTGTCGAACGTGCCGATCATGTACGACGTCCCCGCGCCGAGGACGATGAGAGGAAGCAGCGCCCGGGCGATGGACATGGCGCCGACCGGAGCTTCGGCCGTCGGCTCTATCCGGACGTTGCGAATCGTGAGGATGGCAAGAGCCGCCAGGCCTGAAATCACCGCCGCGACGACGAACACCAGGCTCAGGTTGAAAAGCGCGATCAACCCGCCGATGGCCGGGCCGATGATGATGCCGGCCATGTTGGTCGACTGCATGAGCCCGAAGGCCTTGCCCAGCTCCTGTGGCGGTGCCACCTCCGCGATCAGGCCATTGGCAGCGGGCCAGAACGCCCCCGCCGCGGCACCGTGCAGGAACCGAATCGCGATGAACCCGAAAAGAGGCACCTGCGGCAAGTAGGCGAGAAAGAGCACAGCTTCGAGGCCCAGCGCCGCGATCAGCACGGGCCGCGTTCCGAATCGGTCGGCGGCCCAGCCCGCCGGGTAGCGAATCGCCGCGCTGGCCAGGAGCCCCGACGCAAAAACAGCGCCCACCAGCGCCCCGGAGCCGCCCCGGCGTGACAGAAAGATCGGGAGCAGTGGCAGGAAGAACCAGAACCCCACCGAGGCCAGCAGGTTGCATGCGTAGAGCGCCCACAGAGTTCGCCTTTGCATCTTGAGGAATACTGGCAGAGGCATGACGACCGCCCCGCTTGCCGCGCTGGACTGGGACCTCATTCCGTACACACCGCATCCCGCTCATATGCACATGGCTGTGGACGAGGTGCTCCTGCAGCGTGTGATCGCGGGTGTCCGTCGCCCGACCGTGCGATTTTGGGAATGGATCGAGCCCGCCCTTGTCATCGGCTCGCACCAGTCGGTGATGAACGAGGTCGACGTCGACGCGGCGGAGGAGCTCGGCATCACGGTGACGCGACGCATGAGCGGCGGGGGCACCATGCTTTGCGAGCGGGATCGGACGATCACCTATTCGCTGTACGTGCCGGCCACCATCGTGAGCGGGTTGTCGTTCCGGCAGTCCTATGCCGCCCTCGACGCGTGGGCGGTGCGTTCGTTCATTGCGTTGGGCGTGCCTGCCACTTATCGCGAGATCAACGACATCATTTCGCCCCGTGGAAAGATCGCGGGCGCGGCGCAGGCGCGGCGGCGCGGCTTCGTGCTCCACCACACCACGATCGCGCACTCGATGGACCCAGCCCTTCTAAAAAGGGTGGTTCGAATTGGGCGCGAGCGCCTTTCCGAACGAGGCGTGCGGAGCGCGGACAAAACCGTGTCACCGCTGTCGGAGTTCACCTCGATGCGCTGCGCCGAGGTCGCGGGCCACCTGGAGCGATCATTCACGGCGGACTTCCACGCCCGCGTCAGCGAGCTATCGCAAGCAGAGCTCGACGCCGCGATCGAGCTCTCGAGGACAAAGTACGCGACTCCCGGTTGGATCAACCGGCTGCCGTAGGGAGGCCTAGGTCATCCCGCGCCACGAGGCGATCAGCTCGGGGCATTGCTGCACGTGCTCGCGATAGTGGTCCCTGAGCCAGCCCACGACGTCGTCGGGGCTGGTGGGATACGGATCGTGTCCTTCTCCATAGACGACGGGGGTCTTGTGCGACCAGTCGGCTGCCGACAGTCCTGCGGCGGCCTCCTTCACGAACCGGTGCAGCCCGGACATCTCCTCGAGTGACGGCTTTCGCTCGGCTGCGGTGAGGCCCGCCTTCGCCCGCCTGTTCGCGTCCTCGGATTCTCCGAGCTTGTCGAGCGGTTGCAATGCTTGATGGGGATCGGCCCTGAGAGCGTCGAGGACGCGGCCGTAGTGGACCAGCACCCAGTTAACGTGCACCTGGAGACCGCCTAGCGCGTAGTCGTCCCCCGGTTTCAGGTATGCGAGCGCGGCATCGGGCACCTGGGCGAAAGCCGCCTCCCACTCCGCACGCGCGGAGTCGAGGTCGGCCAGCGCGGCTCCGCGATCCACGACGGCTAAGGTACATCGGAATGAGCCGCACGCAAAAATGGATCCTCGTCGCGACCGTGCTCGCGTCCGCTACGGTCTTCCTTGACGGCACGGTCGTCAACGTGGCCCTGCCGCGCATCGGCCGCGACCTGCCCCACTCGCTGGTCGGAGTCCTCGAAGGCCAGACCTACATCTACACCGGCTACTTGCTGTCCCTGAGCACCCTGCTGATCCTGGCCGGAGCCCTGACCGACGTCTACGGGCGGCGGCGCATGTTCATGCTGGGGTTGGCTGGATTCGGCCTCACATCGGCACTGTGCGGCCTCGCACCGAACCTCGAGACGCTGGTGGTGCTGCGGGTCCTGCAAGGGGTCGCGGGCGCCTTCCTGGTCCCCGGTTCGCTCGCGCTCATCACCGCCAACTTCACCGGCCCGCTCCAGGGCCGCGCCTTCGGGATCTGGTCCGGGGCGGCATCGGGCACCACGCTGCTCGGTCCGGCGGTGGGCGGGCTGCTCGTGGACACGCTTTCGTGGCGCGCTGCGTTCTTGATCAACATCCCGATCACGGCTCTCGCGCTGTACGCGACGTGGCGGCATGTGCCCGAGAGCCGGTCGGACGCGCGCCCCGCCGGTTTCGACTGGCTGGGCGCGATCATCGTCGGGGTCGCGGTCGGCGGCCTGGCCTTCGGCACCGTCTATGGCCAGCAGCGCGAATGGCGTGACCCTGTTGCCTACGCCATGCTTGCTGTCGGCGCGCTGGCCACGGTCGGAATCCCCTTTTATATGGCCCGCGCGCGCAACCCCCTCATCCCCCTGTCGCTGTTCAAGTCGCGTGCCTTCACCACCATCAACGTTTCGACGCTGCTGATCTACGGCGCGCTGTTCGCATCTGGCTACAACCAGGCGCTGTTCGTGCAAGGGACGCTCGCCTACACCGCCGCCGCGGCAGGGCTGATGTTCGTCCCAGGTGGATTGCTGCTCACGCTGCTGTCGCCGCGCTTTGGAACCCTGGCCGGCAGGTATGGCGCCCGTCCCTTTCTGATCATCGGGCCGCTGATGATGGCTGCGGCGTGTCTCCTGTACGCCCGCGTCCCGGCCACGAGCGCAGCGTGGCAGCTGCGACCAGACGCACCCTCCAGCCTGGTTCCTCCGGCTTCTTACCTCATCGACTTCTTGCCGGCCACGCTGATCTTCGGCCTGGGGCTCGGGATCATGGTGGCGCCGCTCACCGCGGCGCTGATGGCGTCGGTCCCAGTCGCCAACGCAGGCCTCGCGTCGTCCATCAACAACGCCGTCTCGCGCATCGGTCCGCAGCTCGCCGGGGCTTTGATATTCGTAGCCGTGACTGCGGTCTTCTATACCTCATTGGCTTCGAGGGTTCCCGGTACCGACCCTAACTCGACCACGCTCCGGGCAGATGTGAGCCCGCTCAACCGCCCCACCGCCAGTGCCCCGGCCGATGTCGCCGGGCAGGCTCGCTACGCTTCAGCCGATGCGTTTCATGCCTCGACGCTCATCGCCGCCGGCCTCCTGGTCGCGGGGGCGGCCGCCAACGCAGTCGGGATCGCCCGAAAGCAGCCCGAAGAAACGCTAAAGGCCGCCTAGCTGGAGTAGTTGTGCTGCTGCAGCCAGGTCTTCGCGACCGCGTCGGCGTCCATGTGCTGGCCCGAAACCTGTGAGTTGAGAGTCACAAGGTCTGCCGTGGTCAGCTTGGCGTCGATTGCGTTCAGCACGGTGGTGACCTCGGTGCTGGCCGCCGCCTGACGCAGGATCGGCACCACGTTGTCCGCGTTCTCGAGGTGCTTGTCGTCTTGCAGTACGACCAGACCAAGCGAGTTGAGGTCGCCGTCGCTGCTGAAGACCAGGCCGACGTCGATGCTGCCGTTCTTGAAGGCGGCGCGGGTCAGCGGCCCATCGGTGTCCAGCGGCTTGAACGCCTTGAAGCTGATGCCGTACGTCTTCTGAAGACCGGGCTGGCAGAAGGGCCGGGTCGGGCACTCCGGGCCGGCGCCGAGCGTGAGCTGGCTCCCGATAGGCTTGAGGTCGGAAAGCTTCGTGAGGTTGTACTTCTTCTGCGTGTCGGTGGTCACAGCAAAGGCGTTCTGGTCCACGGCCGCCGACGGCGTCAGGGCCGTCAGGGCCAGGGCCTGAAGGTGGCTGTTGAGCTTCGCGGTGGTGGCGGCGGCGTCTCCACTGGCCTCGCCCGCGCCCTTGTTGTAGTACTCCAGGTCTGTGGCGGCGTAGCCCGGATAGAGGTCGATCTGGCCCGACTCGAGCGCGGGAGCAACCACCTCACGGTTACCGAGCAATAGCTTGTAGGTGATGGTGTAACCGTCGTGCGCGAGCGCCTGGCCGTAGATCTCGGCCAGGATGCTGCTCTCCGGGAAGTTGAAGCCGGCGACGGTGAGCGTGCCCTTGGAGGTCGGCCCTCCGTTGCCGGCGCTGCCACATGCGGTCGCGACGAAGACCAAGGCGGCGAGAGCCGCCAGGAACTTGCTGGAACCGATCCTGAGATTCATCGAGCTATTCTCCTTGCCACCCCTGGGTCTGCCGATCCAACCTTCGGTCTGGTCTGATTCTTCCATTTATGCGGTCTTGAAGGTGGCGGCGCGGCCGGCCGCCGGCGCCTGGAGGAGTCGGATGCCACGGGGGACCAGGAGCCGTTCCACACCCGAAAGCGAGAGCTCTGTGCCCATCGCCAGCGCGGCCACGAGCACGGCGCCGGCAAACAATTTCGTGTAGTCCTGCTGGGCGAACCCGTCGATGACATAGCGGCCGAAGCCGCCGCCCGCGATGAGCGCAGCCAGGGTCGCCGTGGCCACCACCTGCACTGCCGAGGTCCGGATGCCGGCCATGACGAGGGGCACCGCCAAGGGTAACTCCACGCGCAGGAGCTGGTTCAGCTCGCGATAACCCATCCCACGGGCCGCCTCTTTGACGTCCTGGTCGACCTCACGTAGCCCGACGTAGCTGTTGGTGACCATCGGGGGAATGGCGAGGGCGACGAGCGCGACCAGGATGGGCAGATTGCCCAGGCCGAAAACCTGGAACGCGATGACGAGAAGGCCGAAGGATGGAAGGGCACGCCCGACGTTCGAGATGTTGATGGCGACGTTGCCGAAGCGTCCGTAGTGGCCCAGCGCGATTCCGATCGGCAGTGCGATCAAAGCGCCGATCGCAACCGACTCGGCTGAGATCTGCAGGTGCTCGACCAGCCGTTGAGGGACTCCATCGGGCCCGCGCCAATGCGCGGGATCTGCAAACCATTGGACGACGTTTGCCAGGTGTGTCATGGCGCTGTGTCCCGCGACCAGGGGACGGCGATCCCCTGAAGTCCAAGCAGCGTCAGGTCGGCCACCAACGCCAGGGCGATCGAAAGCGCGGTCGCGACCACGAGCGGTGTGTGGAAGTTCTCGATCAGCCCCTTGTTGATCAGCTGTCCCAGGCCTCCGAGGCCGATCAGTGCGGTAATGGTGACGAGCCCGATGGTGGTGACCGTCGCGATGCGGACACCCGCGAACATGGCCGGCAGCGCGAGGGGCAGCTCCACGAAAACCAGTCTCGCCAGCGGCCGGTAACCCATGCCGTCGGCGGCGTCGAGGACGTCAGGCGACACCGACTCGAGTCCGACGACCAGGTTGCGCATGAGGATCAGGACGGTGTAGCCGATGAGGCCGATCTCGGCGGTGACGATGCCCAGGCCCGTGTACGGCACCAGCAGGGCGAAGAGGGCCAGGGACGGAATCGTGTAGACGACGCCGAAGAATCCCAGCAGCGGATTGCGCAGCGCGCGCCATCGATGAGCCGCGATCCCGAGCGGGAGTGAGAGTGCAAGGCCGCCGGCGACCGCGATCGCGGTCAGGGTCAGGTGCTGCTGGAGCGCATCGATGAACAGCGCGACATGGGTCGAGAGCCACGTCCAGTTGACCCAGGGATCGACGTAGTCGAGGAATGTGCCAGACGGCATTCGGATTACGTTAAACGACGCTGTGATCCGGTTGGAGAATGTCAGCAAGGGGTTTCCGGGCGGCGCCAACGCGGTGAGTGACCTGTCACTGGATATTCCCGACGGCCAGATCTGCGTGCTCATCGGTCCATCCGGATGTGGCAAGACCACGACGCTGCGCATGATCAACCGCCTGATCGAACCAGACGCCGGGCGCATCCTCGTCGACGGTCAGGACACGCATGGCGTCGATCCCGCGCAGCTGCGGCTGAAGATGGGTTATGTCATCCAGAGCGTCGGCCTGTTCCCGCACATGACCGTGGGTGAAAACGTCGGCACGGTGCCTCGGCTGTGGAACTGGGACAAGGCCCGCATCAACGCGCGGGTGGACGAGCTGCTGACCCTGGTCGGCCTCGAGCCGCGCGAGTACCGCCGCCGCTACCCTCACCAGCTGTCCGGCGGACAGCGTCAGCGCGTCGGTTTCGCTCGCGCGCTCGGCGCCGATCCGCCGATCCTGCTCATGGACGAACCGTTCGGGGCGGTCGATCGCATCACGCGTGAGCGCTTACAGCACGAGTTCATCAACATCCAGCGCTCGGTGCGCAAGACGGTCGTCTTCGTGACGCATGACATCGATGAGGCGGTCATGGTCGGAGACCGCATCTGCCTTATGGAGATGCAGGCGAAGGTCGCGCAGTACGACACGCCGGACGCCATCCTCACGCGACCCGCTAGCCCTTATGTGGCCGAGTTCCTTGGTCGCGAGCGGCTCGTGCGGCGGATGTCGGTGGTCACCATCGACCCGCTTGCCCTCGACCATCCGCCCGGGGGGCCGAGGTCCGACGAGCCGCGTGTCCCGCTCGGCAGCAGCCTCGCCGAGGCGTTCGCGGCGGCCCTGACGAGCCCCACAGAACGCGCCGCCGTCTTCGAAAACGACCGCTACATCGGTGCGTTCACGGCCACTTCGCTGTTGGAATCGTTGCGCCGCGCGAGCGCGGTGGGAGGTGATGAGGTTGCCACAGGAATTTGACGTGGTGTGCCTGGGCGGCGGCGTGGCGGGTGAGGCGATCGCGGGCGGACTGCAGGGCAGCGGACTCACCCTCGCGGTCGTCGAGCGCGAGCTGGTGGGGGGCGAGTGTCCATATTGGGGGTGCATCCCGTCGAAAACCCTGCTGCGGTCAGGCGAGACCCTCGAGGAGGCCGGGCGGGCGCGCACCCTCGCGGCTTCGTGGGTCGAGTGGGACGTGGATTTCCCGAAGGTCTCGAAGCGCGTCTACTGGATGGCACGGGATCTCGACGACACCCGCCCGGCCGCGGCCATGGAGGCGACCGGAGCCAAGCTCGTCCGCGGCGCCGGCAAGCTGATTGATTTCCGGACCGTGGAGGTCGGCGGCGAGCAGCTCGTCGCGCGGAAGGCCGTTGTGATTGCAAACGGGGGCACTGCGGTGATCCCGCCGATCCCGGGCCTTGACAAGGTCGACTTCTGGACGAACCGTCAGGCGACACTGCCGCACGAGCTGCCAGGATCGCTTGCCGTCCTGGGCGGCGGCGCCGTGGGCGTGGAGCTCGGCCAGGCGTTCGCGCGGTTGGGCTCGAAGGTGACCGTGATCGAGGCGGGCCCACGCATCCTGGGCGCGGAGGAGCCGGAGGCCGCCATCGCGTTGCGGCCGCACTTGCTCGCGGACGGCATGCAGCTGCTCGTCGGCGATCCTGTCGCCGGGGTCGAGAAGGAAAGCGGAGGTGTGATCGTGACCCTCAAGTCGGGGACGACTCTGCATGCCGAGCGTCTGTTGGTCGCAACCGGCCGGCGGCCGAATTTCGAGGCCTGGCAGGGAATTGGATTGCCGCAAACCGAACGCGGCTGGCTGAAGGTGGACCCCGCCACGCTCGAAGCGCGCGTCGATGTGTTCGGGGCGGGCGATGTGACCGGCATCGGCGGCTTCACACACCTCGCGTACTACCACGGCCAGATCATCGCCCGCCGCCTGCGTGGCGAAGACGCCCGCGCCGACCACTCGGCCGTGCCGCGAGTCACCTTCACGGACCCCGAGGTCGCCTCGGTCGGAATCTCCGTGGCAGCCGCCAAGGAGCGCGGACTGAACGTCGTCACCGCTTCCGCCGATCCCGCTGAGACCGCACGCGGCTACATCCACGACTTCCACGACGGCGCTATTACGCTGGTCGCCGACCGCGATCGCGGCGTCTTGATCGGAGCTACGCTGGTGACGCCGCGCGCGGGGGAGATCTTGGGAGAGCTGGTGCTGGCGCTGAAGGCCGGCACGCCGCTGCGTACCCTGGCCGATGTCATCCACCCGTTCCCGGCCTTCAACCGGGTGCTTGGGGCGGTGCTGCAGGAGCTGGCGGCCAAAGCCGCATGATCTACATTGCCTGTCCGTCTTTTTAGTAGGGAGTCGGTGAAGTGATTGACATCCGCCTCGACGTGGACACGATCCTCATCTGGATCCTGGTCGGTCTGGTGGCTGGCGCGCTGGCCAGCCGCGTGGCCCTGGGCCACGGCCTTGGCCTGCTGGGCGACCTCATCGCCGGCGTGCTGGGCGCATTCCTCGGCGGCATCCTCGCCCAGGTCTTCAAGATCAACTTTGCGATCACCGGGCACCCGATCATCACCGCGATGGTGGTCGCGTTCGTCGGCGCTGTGATCCTGCTGTTCATCCTGAGGATGCTCGGCTTCGGCCGGAGGCACGAAGCGTAGGGAGACAGCATTCGTGCTCCAGATGAAGCCGAAGGAAATTCCCGCCAAAGGTCCTGCGCTCGCCACCAAGAAGGCGCCCTCGATCGTCATGGTGAATACCGGGGACGGAAAGGGGAAATCGACCGCTGCGTTCGGCACTGCCATGCGCGCGGCGGCACGGGGCTGGAAGGTATGCGTGATCCAGTTCGTCAAGTCGGGCAAGTGGAAGGTGGGTGAGGAGAAAGCCGCGATCAGCCTCGGCATCGAGTGGTTGACGATCGGGGACGGCTTCACGTGGGACAGCAAGAACATGGACCGCACGGAGGCTGTCGCTCGGCACGCCTGGTCGGTGAGCAAGGAAAAGATCCAGTCCGGAGACTACGGGCTGGTCATCCTCGACGAGATCACGTATCCGATGAACTGGGGTTGGATCCCGACCTCGGAAGTCGTCGACGTGATCAAGAACCGGCCGCGCTCGGTCAACGTGATCGCCACGGGCCGCGATGCGCCGGCGGAGTTGATCGAGCTCGCAGACACCGTGACGGAGATGAGAAAGGTAAAGCACGCTTTCGACCGCGGCGTCCGGGCTATCCGCGGTATCGACTTCTGATCGTCTAAGCGCCCATGCCTGCCAGAGTCTGGGCCACCGGGGGAGGTGCCGGGGTTGAGTCGGCGGCGGGGACGTAGTGCCATCCAAGAGCCTCGGCGTCATGCAGCTTCACGTCGGTGAAGCCGCCAGGCGAGCTGCTCCAAACGCCATGCTGTTCGACGAACAGCGCCCAATAGGGCTGTTTGGACGGGAAGCATTGGCTGTATTGCGCGGGCTCGTTGTCCACCTGGCACATGGACTTGCCTGAGCCCAGCTCATGAGCTCCGTACTGCAAGCCGGACTCATCCATGAGCGTCTGCCCGTCGATCATCGCGCCGTTGAAGCCGACGCAGCGCTGGAGGGATGCGCCGGACAGGTGTTGAACCACGACATATGCGTGGTGTGGCGCAGTGGCATTGATGCATGAGGCGACCTGAGCCGCCGATGAGGCCGCCCGAGGCGAGCTGCAAGCGGCAACCAGAAGAACCAACACGATGCCGGCGAAGAAGTCTTTGCGCACGGCCCCCAATGAGCACGACGGTCATGACCTCCGAACTCTTGCGCGTGCGGGCGATGTGTCAGCAAGCTTTGATCGCGGTCAAGGCGACGTAGCCCTCATGTCTGGTGGCGGGCATCGCGAAATCAAAGCGATCCACCGCCAGTGAAAGCTCGATGTCGGTCGGAGCGAAACCCGGCCACTCGCCGGCAATGAACGTCCGATAGCGCTCGCTCTCGCGCAGCGGCTGAAGCAACGGGTCGAGGTCGACGCTGTGGCCACGCAGGAGTGCTTCGATATAGAGCGCGCAGGCGTGGTCCTCGGGAAAGTCCGCCGATGCGACCAGCGTGACCGCGGTCGGGCGCCTTAAGAGGCAGGCTTGCGCGGTCGCGTTCGCCACCACCAGACTACCCGCGAACACTCCGTCGCTTGACCGCACCGCTCCCATCACGGGGGTGCCGGCGCTCGAACGTTGGATGAGCGCCCTCCCCTGGAGGTGCGCCGATCGGATCTGGGTTGGGGAGTTGCTGATGGCAATCCCTGGCACTGGAAGGCCATGCTCCTCGGCGCAGATAATCGCGTCCGGGATCCGCTCCGACAGCGCGACCGCCTCATCGATCGTCGAGACGAGAAGACACTCCCGCGCCCCGCCCGTCAGCGCATAAGCGCTGACGGTGAATGAGCGCAGGACGTCGATGACGACCACGACCCCGCGGGCATCGCGGGCGCCGTCGATTCCGGTCGCGTGAACGATTTCCACGCCTCGATGTTGAGGCCTTGCGTCGGGCGGCATGATATCCATCAGAGTGTCATCGCCGGGATCGGGTGGATCGCATCGCGCCTTTGGCTTTGAGCAGATCGCCGACTGCGGATCCATGCGCGTGGTCGGACTTCGACTGGAGTCAGGCCAGAAAGTGCCGGAGCATCGCAACGCGATTCCAGTGGCGCTGATCGTGACCGTGGGCCGTCTTCATTTCGACGATGGATCCGGGCAAGGCGAGGTCGGTGCGGGCGAGATGCTGCTCATCAACCCCGGCGAGCGCCATACATATCGGGCCGATGTCGAAACCTCCGCCTACCTGGTTTTCGCCGGGCTGCCAGGGGTGCGCAGCCGCATGTGGAGCCTTCGCCAGAAAGGCTGACGCGCCTCCGTCATGGCGCGTTCCACATCACCAGCAAGCGGCCGTGGTCCGGGTCCTCGCGCAGCCGGCTCAAGGTGGCGACGTCGAGCTGCAGGCCCGCGGCGGCTGTGATGTCCAGGTCCAGCCAGGCGACCGCGACGGCACGGAGGATGTGGCCGTGAGCAAACGCGAGCACTCGACCGCCGATGGTCTCGCACAGGCTGATGAACTCGAGGGCACGGGCGTAGATCTGGGCAGGCGTCTCCCCGCCTGGTGAGCCGTCTCGGTACAGCTCCCAGCCGGGATGCTGCTGGTGAATCTGCGTGGTGCTGATGCCTTCGTATTGGCCGTAATCGACCTCGCGCAGCACGGGCGTCAGCCGAGGATTCGGGAAGCCGGCGATCTCTGCGGTGCGCACGGCGCGCTGAAGCGGGCTGGAGAACACTGCATCGAACGTCAGTCCGTTCAGCCTCATGCCTAAGGCACGGGCCTCGTCTTCGCCTTCGGGCAACAGGGGGAGGTCGGTGCTGCCCGTGTGCTGGGCCGAGCGGCTCCATGTTGTCTCGCCATGGCGAGCGAGATAGATCTCGAGCGTCAGGCGGGCTTGCCCATCATCTCCGGCCGGCCGGAACGCAGCGAGCGGCTCGCGCTCTCGATGACGGCGCCGGCACGAACGCGCTGGCCGGGTCGGATGCAGACCAGCCCGACCGCTGCGGTACCGCCGCTCGACTTGAGTGCCTCGTTGACCGCGGAAAGAACGCGATTGGCCGCATGCGCCGTGCCGGCGACGTCGGTGTCGGGCAGGATGGCGAGGAGCTGCGGCGGCGTGCGGCCCAGGACTCCAGGCGTGTCGACGTCGCGCACGGTGCCGGCCAGGGCCGCGGCCATCGTCTTCAAAGCGTCTTCAGGGCTGCCGGCTCCGTTGGCTTCGATCAGCAGAACGCCCAGGTTGCGCTGGTAGCGATGGGCGCGGGCGAGCTCGTCCTCGAGCACTGGGCGCACGAAGCGATCGTTGAACAGCCCTGTCGTGCGGTCGACGATGTGAAGCGGCTCGGCCATGGGGTCGTCGACCTTCACTCCGCAGGCGGGACAGAAGATCGCGCCCGGGGGTAGAGGCGAGCCGCAGGCTTGGCAGTTCAGGGCGTCCGGCCGGCGCCGGAGGAAGTCGCCAATCGGCATTCGGTAAAGCCTATCAGCCGGGGTGCGGGCGGCTGGGAGAAGGGTTTGAGGGGCTCCGAGAGGTCTGCCCTGTCAGCCGACGGCTGCCGCGGCGGTCGCCAGCCAGCTTTCGGCCCAGTCCGCTACGGCGGCCAGCACTGGCTGCAGCGCGCGGCCTCGCGACGTGAGTCGATAGCTCACACGTACTGGAGGCCCGGGGTCCACGAGCCGCTCCACGATGCCTTCGGTCTCCAGCTCGCGCAACCTCTCCGTGAGGACTCGATCACTGATGCCGGGTATGCCCGCGAGCAGCTGATTGAAGCGTGCCGGTCCGGGGAGCAAGGCCTTGACGACCGCCCCGGTCCAGCGCTTCCCAATCAGCTCGATGGCGCGCTGAAAGGGCGCGCTGTAGTCGAGGCCCCCACCGACCATGGGGAGTGATTCTATGCGCTATCGCTCGTCTCGGAAACCACCCCTTCTCCCTAATTTCGCAAATATTTTTTTCAGGGTCGCTTCGGCATCATCCCCGGACCGTTTAGGGGTCCCCGCGAAGTCACGGCTTTGCCTCTGACTTCGTGGGGCTCTCACTTGAGCCTCGAGCGATAGACTCGCAAGGTGGAAGTAGCTGATCGCGTCGTCGTCGTCACGGGCGGCGCTCGAGGGATCGGCCGAGCACTCTCGCGGAGAATGGCGAGCGCCGACGCCAAGGCCGTGATTGTGGCGGACACCGACGCGCTCGGCGCTGAGATGGTCGCGCGCGAGATTGGTGGCACGGCCATCACGTGCGATGTTTCGCACGAGGACGAGGTCGTCGACCTTGTGGAAAAAGTCCAGAGCGCACAGGGCCGCATCGACATCTTCTGCTCCAACGCCGGCATTGCGGTCGCGGGAGGACCCGAGGCGGCGACGGCAGACTGGCAACGCATCTGGGACGTGAACCTGATGTCCCACGTGTTCGTGGCGCGCCACGTTCTGCCGGGGATGCTCGAGCGCAAGGAGGGCTATCTGCTGGGCACCGTATCCGCTGCTGGGCTCCTCAACCACGTGTTCGCCGCTCCGTACGGGGTGACGAAGGCTGCGGCGCTCTCATTCTTCGAGTGGCTGGCCATCGCCCATGGCGACGACGGCATTCGTGTGTCTTGCCTGTGCCCGCAAGGCGTGAGGACTGACATGCTCGCCGCTGAGCGCCGTCTGCTCGGCACTGACTTCCTGACCACCGGCGCCCTCGAGCCCGAGCAGGTCGCCGACATTGTGGTCGAGGGCATCAGAAACGAGAGATTCTTGATTCTTCCTCACCCTGAAGTCGCGGAATACTTCAGGCGCAAAGCCCAGGACTACGACCGGTGGCTGAGAGGCATGCGTAGGCTGCGGGCAAACCTCATCGCCGGCGCCAAGTAGAGTGCGCTGGCCGGCACTGGGCACGGGTGTGCTTCTCATTGTTGTCGCCTTCGCGGCCGCGACCCGCGTCGCGGATACGCGTGAGGGCCTCATCTACGAGGTGGTCACTCTCCTGGCCGGCCTTGCCGGAGTCGGTTTCTTGCTCTACGGGCTGGTGGCGACGTTCAGCCACTCGCAACCCACGACGCCTGCGCCGCCGATCGCGGCTCCAGTGGCCGAGAGGGTTCACAACGCCGGCGAGTTGCTCGTGGGTGCGTCCGGCCTGGTGCTGGCAGCGATTCTTCTCGCCGGCATCGCCGTCACAGCGGGCGGTTGGTGGGTCTTGCTGGGTTCGTTCCTACTCCTGCCGATGATCGCGGGCTGCATCTACCTCTGTTTCACATTCGCTCGCGGCCCGCGTCGCGACTGGAAGATCGACCTGCAGAAGCTGATCAGTCAGCGTTGAACTGAAGCGTCACCAGGCGGTGACTGATTCAGGTCCGCTTCTCGAGGTTACGAACCATCATCACGATGCCAAGGGTGATCAATCCGGCGGGCCATACCACCGACCAGTTGATGATCCCGATGTTGTTGCCGAGGACACCAAGACCGACCACCACGAGGATCACGCCGAACAACACCGTTGGGTCTCGCCAGCCAGCATGGGTCGGCGCGGGTCCCGCTGACCGCTGCGGCGAATCGGTGGACGCGGGTGCCGGCGCGGGCGTGCTGCCCGGCGTGGACGCCGCTGGTCGTGAACCGCTTCGAAGCTGATGCTGGAGCTCGCCCCAGATGCGCTTGACGTCGACCATCATGGCGTCGAAGCCGCTCCGTTGGTCGCCACCTTCGAGGCGCTCTGGCATCACCAACCACAGGACGATGTAAATGAAGAGTCCGAGGCCCTGGAGGAATACCAAAAAGAGAAATGCGATGCGCACCCATAGCGCATCGACGTGAAACCCTTCGGCGAGCCCGGCGCATACACCGCCAAGGATCCGATTGCTGCTGCGGTAGAACCTCTGGTCGCTCACGTGATGCATGTTCGCCCCTTCAGGGGCAATTGACAACCGGTCGGACCTATCACTGGCGCATGGCCAGGATCTCACCCACGAGGTAGAGCGAGCCGCAGACGAGCACGTTGCCCTCCACGCCGGCAAGCTCCCGGGCACGATCGAGTGCCGCCTGCGGAGGTACGACTGCTTCGGCATCGTTACCGAATATCGAAGCCAGCGCTACAGCCGGAACCGAGTGGCCGGCAGCGCTGGTCGCCTCGGTGAACACGGCACGGTCAGGCTGGAGGGTTTGCAGCGCGGCCAGGAGCGCGGCGGGATCGCGCTCGCTCAACATCGCAAAGACGGTGACCAGTCGCTCACCGCCGATCAAGCGCCGCAGCGAAACACCTGACTTGGTCATCGCCGCGGGATTGTGCCCCCCGTCGAGAATCACGCGCGGTCTCGTGTCAATTACTTGCAGGCGCCCGGGCCAGGTCGTGCGTGCCAGGCCCTGGCGTACGGCATCGTCGCTGACGTCGTCGAGCGCATGGGCGGTGGCGACCGCCAGGGCAGCGTTGGCGGGCTGGTAGTCGCCCACCAACGGGACGGCGAGCCGCTTATGCTCGAAGCCGGGACCGGCGACGCTGACGAGGTGGCCATCCCAGCGCCTGGAAGTCGATTCCACCTGGATCTCCTCGCCGAGACGCCATAGGGCGGCTCCTGCATTCCGCGCGAAGTCCTCAACGATTGCAAGCGCGGAGCCTTCGCAGCCGGTGAGCACACGGTTGCCGGATTTGATGATCGCGGCCTTCTCTCTGGCAATTGCATCGATCGTGTCGCCCAGGTATTTCTGATGGTCGAGGTCAACGTTGGTGATGACGGCGACGCCGAGGTCGAGGGCGTTGGTGGCATCGAGCCGGCCACCGAGACCAACCTCGCAAACGAGGCGATCGACGCGAGGCGCCAGGTAGGCCACCGCCATCGCGGTCAGCATTTCGAACTCCGTCGCCGGACCCATCTCATCGGCGATCACCTCCAGGGTCGGCTGGAGGTCCTCGAGTGTCTGTGCGAAGTGGCCTTCGGTGATCGGGATCCCATCGATCTGGATGCGTTCGGTGTAGGACACGAGGTGAGGCTTGGGCATGAAGCCGACGACGTGACCGGCCGCCTGCAGGATCGAAGCGAGGCAAGCCCCCGTCGAGCCTTTGCCGTTGGTTCCCGCGATGAGCGCGCCGGTGAGGCGACGATCGGGCTGGCCCATCCGATCGAGAATCGCGCGCGTGCGCTCAGTGCCGAGCTTCATCCCGAAACGGCCGATCCGGGAGATGTATGCGAGCGCCTCGGGATACGTCACGCGCTAATTCTCGCGGCCTTCGAAAAATCCCCTCGCCCCTGCGGGGCCCTCCCCTCCCCCAGAGCCCAGCCGACCTAGCGTTCGAATTCAACCACGAGCTCGCGCCACCCCCAACCCTGCCTGTTAAGGGCGCATGCCGGCGTTATGGGCGGCGGCGCACCTCCGCCTCGTAGGTGTTCCGCACCAGCATCGCCCGCGTCATCGGCCCGACTCCGCCGGGATTCGGCGTGAGCCATCCCGCGACCTCTTCGACCCCCGGACCCAGATCGCCCACCTGGGTGCCATCAGCCCGATTCGTGCTCACATCGACAACCGCGGCCCCCGGTTTGACCATGTCCCTGGTAATCAGGTTGGGCTGTCCGGCCGCGGCCACAAGAATGTCCGCGTTCCTGGTGTGGCCGGCAAGGTCCTTGGTCCGTGTGTGGCAAACCGTGACGGTGGCATTCCGCCTGAGCAGAAGCAATGCGGTCGGCTTGCCGACGATGTTGCTCCTGCCAACCACGACCGCATTCGCGCCCTCGATGCGCACCCCACCGCGATCCAGGAGCTCGATGATGCCGCTTGGCGTGCACGGCTCGATTCCGCCCGGCAGGCCTTGAGCGACCAGGCCCGCGTTAAAAGGATGGAATCCATCCACGTCCTTGACCGGGTCCACCGCGATCACCACCTGAACCAGGTCGATGTGATTCGGCAGTGGTTGCTGAACCAGGATTCCGCTGACTGATTCATCTCCATTCAATCTGCCGATCAGTTCGAGCAGTTGCGCGGTCGATGCCTCGGTTGGGAGCCGGTGGTCAACCGAATCGATACCAACCTGCCGGGCATTCTTTTGCTTGCTGCGGACATAGAGCGCCGAGGCGGGGTTGTCGCCGACGATGACGGTCGCCAGCTTGGGCCGCGGTTTGCCCTGCGCGACTCGAGCGCCCACCTTGGTGGCGATGTCATCGAGGATTTGCTGCGCCACAGCCTTGCCGTCGAGCACGCGAGCCGTCACACGACTAATTGTCGCGGGTGCTACGCAGGCACTGCTTTTGAGGCGCCCTAGTCCAGCCCCAATTCTTTTCTCGCGGCCGTGGTCACAGCGCGCATGACCGCGCTGATATCGCGTCCTGACTCGCGCGCGAGGCGGCGGCAGTCCTCGTACTCAGGCGCAACATCGATGGCCTTGCCTCCAATCTCTTTGACCTTCGCCCGGGCGACACCGAATTCCGTCTTGACCTCGATCATCCTGCGCTGTGCGATGACACGATCCGCCTCGGTGAGCCGGACGCCGAGTGTGGTGCTGTGGCGAAGGACATGGTCGGTGAGCAGCGCCACGGTGTCGGAGGTCGCCATGACGGCGAGCAAGTGACCAGGGCGGCCTTTCTTCATCACCGCCGGCAACACGCTCACGTCGAGCGCGCCCATCGTCATCAAGTCTTCGCATAGTGCCGCGATGAGGTTTGGCGCCATGTCGTCGATATTGGTCTCGATCATGGTCACGCCCGTCCGGGTCAAGACCTCTTCGCCGATCCAGACCGCCAGCGCGTTGCCCGGTACCTCGCGGGCGCCGATCCCGTACCCGATCGATTGCAGGGACATCGCCGGACGGCTGAATCTGGCGGCGACGGCAAGGATCGCGGCCCCGGTGGGGGTGACGAGTTCCCGAGTTTCGTCAGTGGCCTGAAACTTCGCGCCGGTGCCTTCGAGCACGCGCACGCTCGCGGGTGCGGGCAATGGCATCTGGCCGGCTCGGCCGCTGGGCGCGGGGAGCGCCGATGCATATATCTGCACGACGCTCAGGTTGTGCAGGAGCCAGAACGCGCCTACCAGATCGACCAGAGTGTCGGCGCCGCCGAGCTCGTGCAGGTGGAGCTTCGACTCTGGGAGATCGTGAAGCCTCGCCTCTGCGTGACCCAGGCGCTCGAGTGCGCTCAGGGCCGGACGCTTGACCTCGTCCGGGATTTCGGCCGCGGCGATGGCGGCTCGCAAGTCAGGCAGAGTCCGCTCGACTCGGTCGTGGGTTTGCACGACGACCCGCTGGCCGCCCGCGTGCCCGCGCTGCTCGTGCCGCACCTCGACGCTCACCTCGTCGCCAAGGCGAAGCGCCTCGATGCTGGCGTCTAGGAGGTGGCGATCGGCGCCGGCGTCGATCAACGCACCGAGCGCCATGTCCCCCGAGATGCCCGCGAAGCAGTCGAAATACGCGATGGTCATGCGCGCGTCCTACTAATGTGCACGGCAGCGGCCTCGATGGGCGACATGCTGGCGGGGCGCTTGGCAACGCGGACGGTCACGGCCCTGACCATCGGCAAGGCGAGCACCCCTTCGGCGATTCGGGTTGCCAGGGTCTCGATCAACTTCACCGATTCGCCCTCGATCGTCTCCTTCGCAATTGCCCGCAGCTGTCTGTAATCGAGGGTGTCGGTGAGCCGGTCGGTCCGTCCGGCCTCTGCCAGGTCGACGTCGACCTCGATGTCGACCTTGAATCGTTGGGCGTGCTCGCGCTCGGCGGGGCCAACTCCATGCCGGCCGCTGAACGACATGCCCTGGAGCGCGATCCGGTCCACCCGCCAATTCTCGCGCCCGCGGCGCCTTGACCACTTGCCCTCGGCGGCCTGAATAGACTTGGTGACGTGAATCGAAGGCAGCGCGCTTCCAGTTGAGCAACGGCAAAGTCACTGTCCGGCCCGCTACGGAGCAAGACCTGGGCCAGATCAATGACATCTACAACCGGTATGTGGTCGAGACTCACTTCACTTTTGACCTCGAGCCGATGACTCTCGAGGCTCGCCGCGAGTGGTTCGGTCACTACGACACCACCGGGCGGCATCGGGTCCTGGTCGGGGTTTCGAATGCCTCGGTCATCGGCTATGCATGCAGCAGTCGCTGGCGGCCCAAGCCCGCCTACGAGACATCGGTCGAAACCAGCATCTATCTCGCCCCCGACGCGGTCGGGCACGGCACCGGAACACGCCTATACGAAGAGCTCTTCAAGCAACTCCAGCGGGAGGACGTGCATCGCGCGTACGCCGGCATCGCTCTGCCCAACCAGGCTTCGATCGCGCTGCACGAGCGGTTGGGGTTCAAGCGGGTCGCCCACTTCACGGAACAGGGGCGCAAGTTCGACCGCTACTGGGATGTCGGCTGGTACGAAAAGGCGCTGGGAGGCTCTTAACCTCCACCACCGCTCGTGCCTGTGGTGCCGCCGCCAGGACCAGAGCCGGGCCGAACGCCGCCGCCCGCCGGTCCGATCTGAATGGTTTGGGCCAGGATCGAGCCGTCAGCCTGTCGGGTTCCTGTGATCGTCACCGTCTGGTTGTCCTGCAGGTCAGAGGTCGAGCCGAGCGCCTGCTTTGAGATGGTGACGGTCGGGCCGAAAGTCACCTTTACTTCGCAGCTGGTGTTGGTCACAGTCATCGATGTTCCGCCGAGGTTGGTTACCGTCCCCCGGGCAACGCTCTGAGCACCAAGTGCCGGCGTGGCGCCGGGCGAGGGACAGGCGGCGCCCAACGCCCTGCCGCCTGTGAATGGGTTCGAGCCGCTGGTGTTACTCGCGCGTGTACCGGCCGTCGACGCGCTGGCGCTTACGTTGTTCTGGCCGACCTTGTAACCGCTATAGAACCCACCCAGCACACCGACCAGAACCACCAAAGCGACCACGTACGTTTTCATCAATTCGCTCCTCTATTCGTGTCTAAGGGCTTCGATCGGATGCAGGCGCGCGGCGCGATTGGCCGGATAGATGCCGAAGAACAAGCCGATGCCGACCGAAACGCCGAAGGCCAGCAGCACCGACGGGATCGAGACGACCGGCGGTGGAAAGCTCGAGCTCGCGATGGCTGGAATGTGCGGCGCCTCCACGGCAAGGGCAGTTCCGAGGGCGATGCCAAGCGCGCCGCCCAGACCGCTGAGGACCATTGCCTCGATCAAGAACTGCGTGAGCACGTCACGCCACCTCGCGCCGATCGCTTTACGGATCCCGATCTCGCGTGTGCGCTCGGTGACGGTGACCAGCATGATGTTCATGATTCCGATCCCGCCCACCACGAGTGATATGCCGGCGATGGCTCCAAGCACGAGAGTCAGCGCGGTGGCGATGGAGTTGGCCTGGTTCAGGATGTCTTGCTGGCTCTGCAGCTGGAAGTCGGCCTGCGCCGGATCGGAGATCTGGTGGCGCTGCAGCAAGATCGTCGTGAGCTCGGTCTCGGCCTGAGTGACGGTGCTCGGCGACGAGGCTGAAGCGACGATCTGGCTGATGTTCTTGCCGCGGCCGCCGCTCAGGTAGGCCCAGACGGCGGTGATCGGTGCGACCACGACGTTGTCCTGAGAACCAAGTCCCGACCCGCCTTTGGCCGCAAAGACGCCGATGACCCGGAAGCTCTGGCGGTTGATCTTGATCGTCTGGCCGACTGGATCGGTGGTACCGAACAGGTTGGTGACGACAGTCGAGCCGAGGATGACGACGCGGTGCTGCGATGTGACGTCGTCTTGCGTGAAGAAAACGCCTTCCGCGATCTGGTAGTCGCGCACCTGGGGAAAATCAACGGTGGTGCCCGTAGTCGGAGCGAAGTAGTTCTGGTTCGCATATGTGATCTGGCCGCCGCTCTGTGCAATCGGAATCGCAGCCACGATGTCGGGATCCTGCTGCCGGCTGTTGATGGCATCGACGTCGGCCATGGTCAGGGTCTGACTGGTCCCGAAACCCTGCGAGACGCCGCCGGCGCCTCTGGCGTTCGACGGGTAGACGAAGATGACGTTGGCGCCGAGGGCTTGGATCTGGCTGTTGATCTGCACGCTCGCGCCGTTGCCGACGGCGACCAACAGGATCACAGCCGCGACGCCGATGAGTATCCCGAGCATGGTCAGCGAGCTGCGGAGCCGGTTCGCCAGCAGGCCAGCGAAGGCGACCCTAAGGGCCTCGAAGATGTTCATGCCGCACGGCGATCGTCGGTGACGATCAGGCCATCGCGAAGCTCGACGATCCGCCTGGCAAACGCCGCGATGTCGCGTTCGTGAGTGATCAAGACGATCGTGCGCGACTGCTCGCGGTTGAGCTCGCTGAGCAGCTTCATGATCTCGACGCTCGACGCGCTGTCGAGGTTGCCCGTGGGCTCGTCCGCGAGCAGGATCGCGGGGTTAGTGACGAGCGCGCGGGCGATGGCGGCCCGCTGCTGCTGACCGCCCGAAAGCTCCGTGGGCTGGTGGCCGGCGCGATCGGCGAGGCCAACCGACTCGAGGGCTGCGAGCGCTCGCGGGCGGCGGTTTTGCGCGCCGGCGTAGATGAGCGGCATCTCGACGTTGTGCAGCGCTGTCGTTCTAGGGATCAAATTGAAGCTCTGGAACACGAAACCGATCTTGCGGTTGCGAATGATCGCCAGCTGGTCGTCATCGAGCCTGGCGACGTCGGTGCCGTCAAGGAAATACCGGCCGCTCGTAGGCACGTCCAGGCACCCGATGATGTTCATGAGAGTCGACTTGCCGGATCCGCTCGCGCCCATGATGGCGACGAACTCGCCGCTCTCGACCAGGAGGTCGACGCCGCGAAGCGCTTGCACCTCGACCCTGCCCATGCGGTAGGTCTTGGAGACCGCCTCGAGCTTGATCATCCGCCGATGCGGACGGTCCCGCCGCCGCCGCCTCCTCCGAAGCGGCTGCCGCCACTCGAGCTCGACACCTTGAGCGTGGGGATGACCACCTGCGCGCCCTCGTTGAGACCGCCAATGACCTCAGTGAACTGGTCGCCGACGACACCCGTTTGGATCATGGTCTGGACTGCTCTGCCGCTGATATAGACGTTGACGTAAGCCTGGCCGCCGAGCCTCGTGATGGAAAGGTTGGGGACGACGATCGCATTCGTCGCCTTGCTCACAGTCACGGTCGCGTTGGTGGTCATGCCTTGCTTGAGCGCCGGGTTGGTTTGATTGAGGGCGACCGTCGCGTAGTAGTTGACGACCCCGCTCTGGACGGTCGCCGCGGTCGCCACCGCCACGACGTGGCCGCTGATCGCCAGATTGGGCACCGCGTCGAAAGTGACCATCGTGTCCTGGTTGAACGCCAACCTCGAAGCATCAGACTCGGCGAACGGGATCACGACCTCCATCGCGCTTACGTTGCCGATGACCATGAAGGCGCTCGACGCCCCGCTGGTGGGCAGCGGAGCCTGGGTCCCCGGAGCCTCCTGGGTGGTGCCCGAACCGGTGATGGCGGTTTCTCCGACGACACCGTTGATGCTGTTGACCACACCTTCCATTGGAGCGACGAGCGTCGTGTTGCCGAGATTCTGCTGGGCCGTCTGCAAGGCGGCCTGCGCGCTCGCCACCTGCGCTTGAGCGGAAAGAATCTGATTGGGCTTGCTCTCCGTCTGGGTGTTCAGGTTGTCCTGGGCGCTCGTCAGCGATGCCGAGGCCTGGTTGACGCTCCGCTGGCCGCTGCTCGCGTCCGCCTGCTGTTTGGCCGTGTCTTGATTGACCTTGGTCTGGTCGGCGTTGACCTGAGCCGTGTATCCATTGACCGCGACCTGGTCGGCGGTGACCTTGGTTTGCGCGGAGGACACCGCGGTGAAGTCCGCCACGCAGGCGCCTGAATACGGGTAGGTCTGGCTCTTGCACCCGTCGGCATTGAATTGATTGATGCCAGTCTGAAGCGTGACCTGGTCAGTCGTGAGAGTCTGTTTGGCCGCCTGGTACAGGGCATTGAACGTCAGCGTTTGCTGGTCGGTGGTCAGCTGGTTTTGATCGGTGGTGACCTGGTTGGCGTCCGCGGCGTTGGTGGCGTTCACCTGCGCGACCGTGTCGTTGTACTGCTGCTGCGCGTTGGCGACGTTGTCTCGAAGCTGGGCGATCTGGCTCGCGGTCAACGGCGTCTCGGCCGATTGCAGGTTCGCCTGGGCGATCGCGAGATTGGCCTGGGCGCCGGCAAGCGCATTCTGCTCGGGAGTCGGGTCGATTCGCGCCAGGACCTGTCCGGCCGCCACGTGATCACCAACCCGAACGTCGATCTCGGTCAAAGACCCGCTGACCTTGAAGCTCACGTTGGCCTGCTGCATCGGCACGAGGTTGCCCGTACCCGTGACGCTCGCGGTTACGGTCCGCCGCGCGGCCGTGTAGAGATTGACTGCGTTGCCGGCGCTCTTGGTGCCGACGAAAACGTCGCGGTAGATCAGGCCGCCGAGCACTAACGCGATCGCAGCTAGGGCAGCGACCACCAACCTCGTGTTCTTCAACATGCGTCGTTCACCTCCGTTGCTGTTGGCATCACCAGTCGAGGTCGCGGAACGACCACCCGGTTTCGGATCCGAAGCGAGTGACCACAGCGAGGCCGAGACCACCGATCGCGACCGCGGCCAGCGCGACCGCCCCGATATAAGGAAGGACCGCAAGGTCGAAAACGACCAGCGCGCCCGCGAGCGCGGCCAGCAGTGGGTGGGCCGGGCCAAGCCCGAGCCGGCGCTGCAGGAAGCGCCCGAACCCAAGGCTGATACACGCAATTCCGAACAGGGCGGCTGCCAGCACGACTATGAAGACGGCGGGGATGACCGCCAGGAAGATCAGGGTGAAGCGCAGCAGGGCGATCGCCCCCAGCGCCAGCAGGAAGGTTGCGACCCCCGCGGCGACTGCGACCTCGGGCCCGTGCCGGCCTTCAAGCCGCTGGACCGCGGCCCGAGCTCGGCCGGGAAACAGCAGCAGGACTCCGAGCGCGAGGAGCACGAGACTGGCGCCGTTGCTCAAGAAGGCTCGCAGCGCCTGCCATGGACTGAACGTCACGCGTCTGCCGAACGGCGCCACGAATGGAACGCGCTCGGGCAGCCGCGTCCGAATGAAATGCTCAGGAGGCCCGCTCTGAGGCGGGATGGAGATGACCTGCGAGGGACCGATCAAGAACGTCGCATATGGCCCGAGCGAAGGCCCGTAAAGAGCGGTGTCGGCGATCGCCAGCACCACGCCCAGGATGGCGAGCGTCGCGACCAAGAGCGTCCAACCCCATCGGCGCCAAAAAGGCGGGCCGGCGGTGGCCGGCTGAGATGGCGCAGGCGTCTGGGGCGCGTCATCCGGCGACGCGCCTTCGCTTCCCTCCTGTGCGCTCAAGCCCGGCGGCTCTCGCGAAGGCGGGGCGTCGACGCTGGATCGAGCCTGCTGAGCACCGATAGGTGGTATGCCGCGATGGCAGTCAGCGCGATGAATGCGCCCAGCAGCAGAGCATCCGCGACCGGGATGCTCGGCAGAGGTGCCGAGCCCGAGCCCCAGATGGCAAGACTCTGGAGGTCGCTCCAGGCGCCCGATGCGATGGCGGTCAGGCCCTCGAGGCCGGATAGATACCAAAGGATGAACGACCCGAGAAGCGCTTCTGGGATCAGCAGGCTCCAGGCGCGGCGCGACCTCTGGGGCAGCGGCGCGATCGAGGCCATCACGCCGGCGATCAAGGAAGTGGGCGGCGTTGGTGAGCCGAGGGCCTTCATCCGGAATGGCAGCGACACCGCCTGCTCGTGCTGGCGGCGGCAGTCCGCGCAGGTCAGCAGGTGCTCACGCACCGCTTGAGCGCTAGCGGGATCGCTGAGCGCCAGGTCGCCGTCGACATACGCCTCCAGGAGGACGCGCACGCGCGCGCACGCGAGGGCGGTCACCGGTCGACCTCCTCGGATTCCGCCAACGAGTTGCGAAGCAAAGCGCGAGCTCGGTGGAGGCGCGACTTGGTCGCCGGGATGGTGAGGTTCAGACTCCGAGCGACCTGTTGGAGCGGGAGGTCCGCGTAGTAGTGGAGAAGGATAGGCAGGCGATAGGCCGGGTCGAGCTGGGCCAGCGCGTCCACGAGGACGGGATCGTGGGCGAGCGCCGGCGATGCCGGGCCGGCGATTCCCTGGTCCGCGGCTTGGTCGGTTGGCAGGGGGACGCGCTTGCGCCGGTAGTTGATGGTGGTGTTGGCGGCCAGCTTCCAGAACCACGGCTCAAACGGGCGCTCGGCGTCGTAGCGCGCAAGGTTGCGATAGAGCTTGACGAAGATCTCCTGTGTGAGGTCGTAGGCCTCGTCGAGATCTCTGAGGTGCTGATAAGCGAAGCCGTAGACGCGGCGCTGCAGCCGGCGGACCAGCTCTTCGAAGGCGTCGAGGTCGCCGCCGGTCGCCTGCCGGATGAGCTGGCCGGCCGCCACGGCTCGCGCTTGCGGCGTCCCGGTCATGGCGAGCGCTTCGGCCCCTGCCTGGGCATACATCAACGGTAACTACCCCTCGTCGCCGACGGCGGTTGCGGCCCGGCCGAACAGGCATACCTTTATCGGGCCCTCCCTCTTGATTGGCTCCCCTCCCCCGAGCCTGCACACCTTGCCGCCAGGCTAATTCAGCCGAAGACCACGGCCAACCCTGCCCGTTAAGGTCCTCGGCGCACATTACTTGACTCCGTATATCTGCGGCGCATATACTCTATATGAAATATATGGGTGGGCTGGAACTAGAGGTCTCGTCGCCGTTGGCGCTGTCGATTCTCGAACTGCTCGACGAGCGGCCGATGCATCCCTACGAGATGGCGTCGACGATGCGGACACGGCACCACGACGAGTTCATCCGCCTCAACTTCGGGACCCTGTACCACACGGTCGATGTGCTCGAGCGCAAGGGCTGGATCCTCCCCATCGAGCGCGAAAAGGAAGGTCGCCGGCCCGAGCGCACCATCTATAAGCTCACCGATATCGGGCGCGACGTATTGACCCGCGCTCTAGGCGAACTGCTCCGCAAGCCAACCCGCGAGTACCCCCAGTTCGTCGCCGGCCTGATGTTCATGCACCACCTCGCAGCGTCCGAGGCCGCAAACCACCTCCACGAACGCGCGGCCTTGCTCGATGCCCATGTCGCGAAGTTCGAACACGTGCTCGCTGAGCTGCAAAGGCGAGGTTTGAAGCGACTGGCGCTCATCGAGATGGAACACAAGGTCGCGATGCTCGACGCCGAGCGCAGATGGGTTCGCAACCTGGAGAAGGAAATCGTCGACGGCAGGCTGGAGTGGAAGGTCGGAATCGATTCCGGCCACGAGATGTTAAGGAGAAGTCATGGCACAGGCACGCACTAACCCCTGGTTGGTCCTCGTCGTCTTGACGAGCGGGTTCTTCATGATCCTGCTGGACACCACGATCGTCAACGTGGCCATCCCAGCCATGAGCGCCGGGCTCAACACCACCCTTGATCAGATCTTGTGGGTGCTGAACGCTTACATCCTGACCTATGCGGTGCTGCTGATCACTGCCGGAAGGCTGGGCGACCTCTATGGGCAGCGCAACCTGTTCGCGATCGGCCTTTTCATCTTCACCGTCGCTTCGGCGTTGTGTGGCTTCTCGCAGAACGCGAACGAGCTCATCGCCGCGCGCATCCTCCAGGGCATCGGCGGCGCCGTCCTGACGCCACAGACCCTGGCCATCATCACCACGCTCTTCCCGCCCGAGCGGCGCGGCGCCGCCTTCGGAATCTGGGGTGGGGTGGCGGGCCTGGCGACGATCGCCGGACCGACCGTCGGCGGCGCCATCGTCACCTACATCAGCTGGCAGTGGATCTTCTTCGTCAACGTGCCCATCGGGATTGTGGCGCTGATCGCGACGTTCGCAATCATCCCCGACCTCCGTAGCGGCCGCCGGCACGGATGGGACGTCTTCGGCATCGTGCTCTCTACCGCCGGCCTCTTCTCGATCGTCTTCGGCCTGATCGAAGGCCAGCGCTACAACTGGGGTGAGATCGGCTCCTATGGGGTGACGATCCCAGAGGTGATCATCGCCGGCGCCGCGTTCATAGCCTTGTTCCTGGTCTGGGAACGCTTCCAGGCCGAGCCCCTGGTGCCGCTGTCGCTTTTCCGCGATAGAAACTTCGCCGTCGCCAACTGGGTCGCCGCCGCCATCAGCTTCGGTATGCTCAGCCTGTTCCTGCCGATCGTCATCTATCTGCAGTCGGTACGCGGCTTTTCAGCGCTGACGGCTGGACTGACCCTGGCCCCGATGTCTCTGACATCCATGTTCACGGCACCTTTCGCGGGCCGCTATGCCGACAAGGTAGGCGCGAAATATATCCTCACCACCGGCATCTCCCTCTTCACGGTCGGCTTCGTTTGGATTACGTACGTGGCCGGGCCCAACTCGACGTGGATCAACTTCCTCGCCCCGGCGATCGTGGCCGGAGCGGGTATGGGTATGACCTTTGCGCCCATGACCACCGTGGCCATGCGCAACATCTCTCCGCAGATGTCGGGCGCTGCGTCCGGCATTCTCAACACTACCCGTCAGCTCGGCGCCGCCATCGGCAGCGCTGTCGTCGGCGCCTTGCTGCAGAACCACCTCGCGACCACGTTGCACGACCAGGCGGTGAGCCACGCCGGCGCGTTGCCGGAAGCCTTCCGGGCCCAGTTCGTGGCGGCGTTCAGCTCGGTTTCGAGCAATGGATTCCAGATCGGCACGGGCCAGAACGGGGCCAAGCTGCCCGCGGGCCTCCCGCCCGCCGTGCAGCATCAGATCAGCCTTCTTGCCCACGACGTCTTCGTGAGCGGCTTCATCGACGCCATGAAGATCACCCTGTATATGCCGCTCGCGGTCCTGGCTTTCACCGCGCTGACGACGCTGCTCATCAGGCGACGCCAGCGCCCGGCCGCAAATCAAGGCGAGCCGGCGCCGGAACAGGAAAAAGTAGCGGCAGCCGCGGGCTAGGCTAGGGCCGGTGACAGAACCGGCCGATGGATGGCTCGAGCGAGGGGGCGTCCGCCTTCATTACGTCGAATGGAGGCCCCAAGCCGGCGCGCGGCGCGACCCTCCGGTGTTTCTGCTTCATGGTCTGAGCTCCAACGCGCGCTATTGGGATCGCCTCGCTGGCAAGCTCACCACCCGTCGCCTGGTCGCGCTCGACCAGCGCGGACATGGGTTGACCGGCAGGCCGCCGCACTCGCCTCCGTCGGACGGCTACTCGATGGACATGCTCCTCGAGGACGCGGATTTTGTGATCGGTGAGTTCGGTCTCGAAAAGCCTATGGTCGTAGGGCATTCGTGGGGCGCGACCGTCGCGCTCGAGCTGGTGGGCACCCGGCCAGGCCTTGCCTCTGCGCTCGTCTTCATCGACGGTCCGGTGCAGAGCGCGGCCAACATGTTCAGCTGGGAAGATGCGCAGCGCTTGATGCAGCCGCCGCTGCCGCGTTTCACAACGTTCGCGGACGCCATCGCCGAATCTCAACGCGACTTCGGGGGGGCGTGGGATGACGACCTCGAACCATTCGTGAAGGCGCGAGTTGTCAAGGACGGCGACGCCTACGTTCTCACCCTCACTGCGGCGGCGCGGCTAGAACTGCTGCGCGGACTCTACGACTCGCAGCCCGATGTCCTGTGGCCGCGTATCGACGTTCCGGCTGTCGCGCTGCTGGCTCGTGACGGTCCGGCCAGCATCTCTAGCTGGAAAGAGCACGGCGCGGCGCGCTTGGCAGAGTTGGCGCCCAACGTCGAGATCCGCTGGTTTGACACGCCGCACGACATCCCGATCTTCGCGCCAGCCGAGGTGGCGGCGGAGATCGAGCGCGTCAGCTCGGCCGCAGCCGCAAGCTCGGGTTTATAGCCGGCCGCCCGAGAGCAGCTTCAGGGCCACCAGCAGCACTGCCGCGCCGACAAACGCTACGACGATGCTGCCGAAGAACCCGACGGTACCGGTCATGTGGAAGATGGCGCCAAGCAGGTAGCCGCCGATGAACGCACCGGCTACCCCGACCACGATGTCGGCGATGCAACCGAACCCCCGGCCGGCGACCACCCGGGCGGCCACCGCGCCTGCGATCAGCCCGACGATGATCCACGCAAGCACCGATCCAGGATCGAGGTTCATTTCGACAACCAATGAGCGATCACCGAGAAGACCTCCTCGTTTTCCAGGTCGTTGAAGGGCTCATGGTAACGGCCCTCAAGCAGCCTGAGCTCGCTCGCGGTTGGGGTCAGCTCGTGCAGTTGCTTGCTGCCCTCGGGGTCGATCAACTGGTCATCGGTCCCGGCGAGAATTAGAAACGGCAGCTTGATCTCTCCAGCGTGCTCAAAGATGCGTTGGCATGCATCCGACCACTCAGAGTACATCCGAAGGGAAATCTTGTTCCTTGGCAATATCTTCGACGCCGCTTTGGCGAGCGTGAGCTTCAGCGCCGGCACCGACACCTTCAACCGGAGCGCGGGGCTAGAAACCACGAATCGATTCGCGTTCGGCAGCGTGTGCTCCAGAACTGTGCTCAGCACCGCCGCGCCGCCAAAGGAATGCCCCAGAGGCACGACCTCTCCGCCCGCGATGCCCTCGACATGTTTCACGAACGCGGCCACGTCGTCCGTCCACTGGGACCATCTGCGCACATGCCCGCGCGCGCCGGCGCTCTTGCCATGGCCGCGCAGATCAACCGCGAATGTCCCAAACCCATATCGGGTCATCGCCTGCGCGAAACGCTCGTATCTGCGCGCGTGGTCTCCAAGACCGTGCACGACAGCGAACGAGACCGCAGCACCAGCTTTGGGCCACGCTCGGTACGAGAGGCTGGTTCCGTCGGCGGACTCGATGGTCCCCTCGCGAGCGAGGGTTCCCTCAGCCGCCAAGGTGCCCGAAGCCTCTCAGGATCTTGAGCGCTTCTTGTTCAGCCTCAAGCAGAGTCGGCGCGTAGGCCCGAATGCCGAAAAGGGCATAGGCCCACTCGGGGCTTGGAGGGCTTTGCGAGTGAAGCCGGAAAGTTGGCGGATAGAAGAGGATGCGCTCGCCCTGAACTTTCTTGATCACGGGGCGTTTCGCAAGGATCTCCTCCAGCGACTGGCCGTTGGGTAGGCGGCCGTGATCGAACTCCAGCCGGCGGAGCTTGGCCAGCGGATGGTCATCGTCCTTCAAGGTGGTCGTGATCCCGTACTCCGCGCTCAGGTCCCGCATGAAGATGGCAAGGATCAGCGCATCGGTCTCGTCGCCCGCCATTTTCACAAACCCGGCCGCACTCGTATTCACCACGTCCTCGAGCTTCAGATGCCGGAAGAACTCCATCTCGAACAGGCCGCGAGAGTAGGAGCTCGCCACCCACGGTGGCTCGCAGCGCCAGCCCCGGGCGGTGGCGAGGGCATCGAACTGGGCGTGCACCCGTTCGAGACGCTGCTCTGGCAGCCCGTGCAAACGGTAGTGGAGAACTCTCCGCACGCGATTTAGCCTACCGGTAATCGAGGCGGCGGTCGCGCCGCGTCCCGGGCCAGTCGCATCGCTTCCTCCTGCCAGGGCGGCGCATGGACGTGCACAGTGATCCGGTCGGGGCCGGCGGCGAGCAAGAAGTCGCCGCGCCTGGCGGCTTCGAGAAACGCGCGTTGATGGTGGCTCAGATGAAACGCGGCTTCGAGCTTGGCCGCCTCGCCCGGGCGCTGCGCCCCCAGGAACAGAACTGCCGGGTTGGTGGCCACGACCGCTCCCTGGTCTGTGCTCAAGAGGTCGCCCGGATTCTGGGTCGCAAAGACCAGCGATCCGTCGTACTTGCGTATCCTGCGCGCCAGACTGACGACGAAGCGGCGAATCGTCGGGTCTTCGAACAACAGGCCGAGCTCGTCGACCACGAGCATGCGTCGGCGGTCCTTGCGCTTGATTCGGGCCCACAGCGCTTCCGCGAGCAGAAAATGGACTGGCGCCACCATCTCATCGCGAAGCTCGCGCATGCCGAAAACGACGATGGGAGCCTCGAGGTCGATATTGGTCGGGGCGCTGAACATCTGGCCGAGGCTGCCGTACGCCCAGCGGCGCAGGATGCCGGCCACCCGAGACGCGTCCGGAAGGAGTGTCGCCACATCGCGCAGCAGTGGCTGCTCGGCTTGCCGGTAGGCGGCCCGGACGGCGACCTCGATCAAGGCCCGCTCGGACTCGTCGAGACCGCCGCAGATCGCCACGCAGAGGTCGACCGCATCCGCGGTGGCCGGTCCGAGCCATGACTCGTCGCGGCGGTCAGAAGGTCGAAGTTCGAGCACGTTCAGGGCGTGACCCGATCCGAGCGCCAGCTGCACGTCGACGCCTCCGAGTTGCCGAGCCAGGTTGCCGTACTCGTGCTCGGGATCGATTACGTAAACCTGCGTGCCCCGCCCCAGCGACCCCATCAGGAGCATCGACAGCAGGTGTGTCTTGCCCGCACCCGAATAGCCGAAAACCCCGATGTTGGCGTTGGCGTAGCGCCGCTCGTCGAAGGGGTCGACAAGCACGGGCGCGCCGCTGGCGCAGCTTTCGCCCACGACCAGGCCCGCGGGCTGTTGGATGTCCGCCCCGGACCAAGGGAAGAGCGTGACCAGCGCGCTCGTGTCAAGCACGCGCCTGCGACCCAGACGATCGACACCAGCCGGCAGAGTTGCGATGTGGCCGTCGAGCATTCGGAAGGTGCAGGGCTGAAGCTCGCAGAGAATGGCCCGAGCCGCAGAGCGGATCTTCTCGGAGCCTTCTTCGAGGGCCGGCTCCGTGGCGGCCACCAGCGTGATGTAGACCGAGACGTAGAACGCCTTCTCCTGGCTGCCGACCAGTCTTCGCTGAAGATCCTCTGTGTGGGGTAGAGCACCCGCCAGCATCGGATCGTTGGTGCCCGCGCTCAGCTCCTGCATGCGCGAGACCCTCATGTTGGTGAGCTGGCGCTGCAGGTACTGGACGATCCACGCCACCGGCAGCGGCTCCGCGTGCCACGCAAGACGAATGTTCACACCGGGTGGGATCAGGCGAAGGAGCCAACCGGCTTCGAGCTCGGTCCCTGGCATGCGCTCCACACACCAGGATCGGCTCCAGCCTTCCGGGACGAGGAGGTGGTGACGGCGTTCCTCGCCGAACAGTGGACGATTCACGAGGGTCGAGGCCTTGATGCCCACGCCCATCTCGCTTAATGCGGCCTGGAGACGCCGCGAGTGATCCTTCGAGATGACCAGCGACGTCGCTCGGCGGTGCGCCGAAGGCGATTGCGCCAGATGATCGACGAACCACAGGTCCGTTGCCCTCATGTCGTCGAAGTCACGCGGCTGAGGAGGACTGGCAGTCGCGTCCACTCCGCAACCCGGCTCGCTTTCGATCAAGACCTGCAGCGGCGCGTCGAGGCCGTCGAGCAGCCGCCTGAAGGCGTTGAGCCATCGCGCTCGATCCGATTCCGTGGCGCCATCGAAGCCGATCTGTTCGGTTGCGATTTGCGCGACGTCGGAGGTGCCTGGCCATAAGACTGCAGGACTCCGTGCGACCACTCGAACCGGGCCTACGCTCAGGTGCTTGATATCGCTTCCTGCCGGCGCTTTGGTCGAAAGCGGATGAATGCGCGGGGCGCCCAGGTCCACGTGAACCGATAGCGACGCATGAGGAAAATCGCGATGTCCGACAGCCATCGGTCGGCGGCGCGAGCCCGCCACCGCCCCCACGCCATCCCCACGCCCACCCCGATGACAGCAAGGCACGAACCGGCTCGGACTGGCTGGACTGACCACGGCGATGACCAGAGTGCGAAGCCACCGAGGAGGGACACCAACAGGTACGCCAGACGCATCGGTGTCAGGCCGTAGAGGAGCTTGTCCTCAAGGTCGACGTCCAATGGCACGCGCGCGGACATACAGGCAATCTAGAAGCGGCGGGCGGCGGATGGAACTCAGCGTGTTAAGTCCCTGGGAACCTTAGAATCGACAGTCGGTCTTCGCCATGCTCGCGTAGCTCAACTGGCAGAGCAGGGGACTCTTAATCCCAAGGTTCAGGGTTCGA
>WNFD01000819.1_pt1 | contig 41059 bp, 49 predicted proteins | sample 5400491 | NCBI WGS metagenome assembly WNFD01 (sample SAMN13153343, study PRJNA577476) | soil metagenome | isolation source: 120 cm saprolite under Douglas fir tree site 2 hole 2 replicate 2 | place: USA:California | collected 2015-04-18
TGCCCACCTGGTCGATCAGGAAGCGGAGCGCGGCCTCGCTGCCCACCACCGTGTCGTAGTAGAGCTGCTTCTGGTAGCTGCTCGGCGGCCGCGGGATGCTCTGGCGCGCGTCCGGGTTGCCCTGCCAGCCCCGGTCGAGGCGCCCCATCGCGTAGCAGGCCGGCCCGCCCCCGTGGGCGATGCATACCTTGAGGTTCGGGCACGCCTCCATGATGCCGCCCAGGATCAGGATGGCGACCACGATGGCGTCCTCGAGAATGACGCCCAGGCTATTGAAGAGCCCGTAGCGCGTGGTGCGCTCCGTCAGGAAGTTGTGCTGCGGCTGCGGGTGGTAGAAGAGCACCGCGCCCATGGCCTCGGCGGCCTTGAAGAAGGGCAGGAAGCGCGGCGCGTCCCAGTTCTCCCCGTTCACGATCGTGTCGAGCTCGGCGCCCTTGAGCCCGAGCCCGGTCACCGCGCGCTCCAGCTCCTCGATCGCCGCCTTCGTGTCCTGCATGGGCAGGGTGGCGAGGCCGGCGAAGCGGGTGGGCCACTGCCGGGTCATCGCCGCGATCTCGTCGTTGACCTCGCGCGCCAGCGCGCGGCCCTGCGCCGTGTCCAGGTGGTAGCCGAAGAACGGGGTGTGGATGGAGAGCACCTGCACGTCCACGCCCTGTGCGTCCATGTCGGCCAGGCGCTCCTCGATCGTGAAGCGCACCTTGGGGGAGGTGAAGCCGGTGCGCTTGCCGTGGCCGCCCAGGAAGGTGCCGAGACCGTCGCCGCCCTGGTGACGGAAGCCGTACCACTCCCGGTCGGCCTCCGCGGCCTGCCAGACCGCCCGAGGCACCACGTGCGCGTGGATGTCGATGGAGCGCATGGGAAGATTCTCCTTGACGTGTTTACAGTGTAAATGTACGGTGTCTATCCAAGGAGGCCGACATGACCCTCACCCTGGAGCGACGGCAGCAGGACGAAGCGACGGCGGGCTTTCACCAGTCCTGGTTCCCCCTGGCCCTGGCCGACGACGTGAAGCGCGGCCAGGTCGTCGGCCGGGACTTCCTCGGCACCCGGGTGATCCTCTACCGGGATCCCGCCGGCCGGGCGGTGGTGCAGGGCGCCTACTGCCCCCACCTGGGCGCGGATCTCTCGGTGGGCCAGGTGGTGGAAGGCCAGATCCGCTGCGCCTACCACCACTGGACGTTCGACTGCGCCGGGACGTGCGTGGACATCCCGGCCGGCGACAAGATTCCGCCGGGTGCCCGCATCCCGACCTACCCGAGCGCGGAGGCGTGGGGGCTCATCTGGGCGTTCAACGGCGAGGCGCCGACCTTCGCGGTGCCGGGCATTCCCGGCGCGGAGGAGCGCGAGCTGATCTACGAGACCCATTTCCGCGGGACACGCCCCAGCGATCCCTGGGTCTCCACGTCGAACGGGGTCGATTTTCAGCATCTGCGCACCCTCCACGGCCTGCCCGTGGTCGATCCGGACGCCGTGACCGTGGGCGAGCATAGCATCGAGTACCGGATCGAATCGCCCGTCGTCGTCCAGGAGGGCCGCATCACCGGGGTCAACACCTTCTCGCAGCACCTGGCCGTCGGCGATCAGCACATGTTCATGCTCTTCAGCGGCGCGCCCATCACGCACGGCCACACCCTGGGCTTCTACGTCTACGGGGTGCGCGACCTTGGGCAGGGGCAGGACGGGGGGCAGGGGCGGGCCGGTGCGGCGGAGCGGCTGGCGGAGCTGGGCGCCTTCGTGCGGCAGCTCATCGCGGAGGACGCGCCCGTGCTCGACACGATCCGCTTCCGGCCGCGGGTGCTCGTGGCCTCGGACCGCCACCTCGCCCGGTTTCTCAAGTACGTGCGCGAGTTCCCGCGGGCGCTGCCGCTCGACGCCTGAGACCATGCCCAAGAACCTGTCCAGCGCCGAGGTCGACGCCTTCCGCGCGCGCCTGTGCGCGGTGGCGCAGAAGCGGTTCGCCAAGCAGGGGGTCGACGGCGTCAGCATGCGACAGCTCGCCGACGCCCTCGGCTGCAGCCCCATGACGCCCTACCGATACTTCCGCAACAAGGAGGAGATCCTCGCCGCGGTGCGCGCGGCCGCCTTCGATCGGTTCGCCTCCGCGCTCGAGGAGGCAGCCCGGAAGACGCGCGGCGATCTGCGTGCGGGCGGCCAGGCCATGGGCGAGGCCTACATCCGCTTCGCCCTGGGCGATCCGGACGCGTACCGCCTGATGTTCGACCTCTCCCAGCCTCACCCGGATCGCTATCCAGAGCTGGTCCGGGCCAGTGCCCGGGCGCGCCACATGATGAGCGCGGCGCTCGAGGCCCTCGTCAAGGCCGGCATCTTCGCGGGCGACCCGGAGCTCCTGGGGTACGTCTTCTGGGCCACCATGCACGGCCTGGTGGTGCTGCACCTGGCCGGCAAGCTGCCCGAGAAGCCGGACTTCCCGACGATCCAGCAGGAGGCGATGCGGCTGCTCGTGGCGGGCGCGCGTTCGGACGTGGCGGCTCCGAAGCCGCAGGCCGCCCGGCAGAAAGGCACGTCATGAGCATCCTGCTGAGCCTCTCGCCGTTCGTGGTCTTCTTCGCGCTGATGCGCCTGCAATCGCCGCTGGCCGGTCTCGTGGGCGCCGTCGCCGTCGCCTTGCTGCTATGTCTCCGCATGATCCGGCGCGGCGAGTCGCTCAAGATCCTCGAGGTCGGCAGCCTCGTGGTGTTCGGCGCGCTCACCGCCTACACCCTGCTGGCCGCGCCGGCCTGGACAGTGGCCACGGTGCGGCTCGCGGTCGACGCGGGCCTGCTCGCCATCGCGCTGGTCTCGCTGGCCATCGGCCGGCCGTTCACGCTGCAGTATGCGCGGGAGCGGGTGCCCGAGCCGATCTGGGCCCTGCCGATCTTCTACACGACCAACCGGCTCATCACCACGGTGTGGGCCGGAGCCTTCGCGGTGCTGGTGGCGGCGGACGCCCTCGCGGAGTACGTGGCGGCCGTCCCGATCTGGGTGGATGTCGTGGCGTCGGTCGCCGCGTTCGCGGCCGCGGTCTGGTTCAGCCGGTGGTACCCGGCCGCGGTGCAGCGGCGGTTCGCTAGCGTCGCTCCGTGAGCGCGGCGCGCAGGCGCTCGGGGGTGAGCGGCATGTCGAGGTGGCTTACGCCCAGCGGCGCGAGCGCGTCCACCGCCGCGTTCACCATCGCGGGCGGCATCGCGATGCAGCCGGCCTCGCCCAGGCCCTTGGCCCCGAGCGGGTTGCGCGGCGACGGGGTGTGCATCTTCTCGATGAGCACGGTGGGCATGTCGGCGGCGCGCGGGATCGCGTAGTCCATCAGGGTCGTCGTGAGGCACTGCCCGTCCGCGTCGTAGACGATGGCCTCCATCAGGGTCTGGCCCAGGCCCTGGGCCAGCGCGCCCAGGAGCTGGCCCTCGGCCAGGAGGGGATTGATGATCGTCCCCGCGTCGTCCACCCAGACGAGCTTCTCGAGGTGGAGCGCTCCGGTCTCGGCCTCGATGGAGAGCCCGCAGACCACCGCGCCGAAGCTCCAGACTTCCCCGTCCGGCTGGAAGTACGTGGTGGCCTCGAGCCCCGGCGTATCGCCCGGGGGCAGGGCCTGGCCGCCCGCGTAGGCCGCGGTGGCTACCTCCTTCCACGCCACGCGCTTGCCCGGGACGCCCGCTACCTGGAAGCCGCCGTGCACGGGCACGATGTCCTCCGGCGCCGCCTCCAGCAGCCGGGCCGCGATGCGCCGGCCCTTGTCGCGCACTTCCACCGAGGTGCGCACGAGCGCGCCGCCGCCCAGGGCCACGCTGCGGCTGCCGAAGGTGCCGAAGCCCTCGGGGCCGGAGCGCGTGTCGCCGTGCAGCACCGTGACCTCGTCCGGCGTGACGCCCAGGTGATCGGCCACGACCTGCGCGAACGTGGTCTCGTGGCCCTGGCCGTGGGCGCTCGAGCCGGTGATGGCGGTGACCTTACCGGAGCGCTCCACGCGGATGCTGCCGCTCTCCCAGCCGAGCGCGCAGGGCTCCACGTAGGAGGCGAGCCCCACCCCGACGAGCTCGCCCTTCGCGCGCCGCTCGGCCTGGCGGTGCCGGAGGCCGTCGTAGTCGGCGGCCTTCAGCGCGCGGTCCAGCGCCTGCGGGTAATCGCCCGAGTCGTAGACCTGGCCGGTGATGGTCTTGTAGGGGAACCGGTTGGCCGCGATGAAGTTGCGCCGCCGCAGCTCCGCCGGGTCGAGCTGCATCGCGCGGGCCGCAGTGTCCATCAGCCGCTCGATGAAGAAGCACGCCTCCGGCCGGCCCGCGCCGCGATAGGCCGAGACCGGGGCGGTGGTGGTGAGCGCGCCGTTGACCGTGATGTCGCAGCTCGGGACCACGTAGGCGCCGGGCAGGCACCGCGCGTGGTTCCACGGCGAGCCCGCGGCCGCGTTCATGAGGTGAGCCCCGAGCGGCGCGGTGATCGTCGCGCGGAGCCCGGTGATGCGCCCGCCCGCGTCCAGCGCCAGCTCGCCCTCGCAGACCGAGCCGCGCGCCTGGTTGGTGGTGACCTGGTCCTCGCGGCGGGTGGCCACCCACTTGACGGGGCGGCCGAGCTGCCGCGTCAGCCAGGCCAGCAGCACGTCCTCGCGGTAGGGGCCGGTCTTGACCCCGAACCCGCCGCCCACGTCGGGGGCGATGACGCGCACGCGGCTCTCCGCCAGCTCGAGCAGCCGCGCGACCTCGCCGCGGATGCGGAAGGGGGCCTGGCAGGACACCCACATGGTCAGCTCGCCGCTGAAACGGTCGAAGCTGGCCAGGACCGAGCGCGGCTCCATCGCCACCGCGGAGATCCGGTTCTGCGCCACGCGCAGCGGCACGACGTGGGCCGCGGCCGCGAAGGCGCCCGCCGCGTCGCCCTCGCGGAGGTTGCGCGTGAGCGCGCGGTTGCCGTCGATGCCGGAGAAGAGCAGCGGCGCGCCAGGGGCCAGGGCCGCCTCCGGCTCGGGCAGGCCAGGCAGAGGCTCGTAGTCCACGCTGATGAGATCGAGCGCGTCGTAGGCCGCGTAGACGTCCTCGGCCACCACCGCGGCCACCGGCATGCCGACCGCGTGGACCTGGCTCTCGGCCAGGATGGGATGCGGCGGCACGCGCATGTCGGGCACCAGCCGGTTCACCGGCATGGGGGCGAGATGCGCCACGTCCTTGCCGGTGACGACCAGCAGGGTGCGCGGATCGCGCCGTGCCGCCTCCACGTCGAGGTTGGCGATGCGGGCGTGAGCGTGCGGGGAGCGGAGCAGAGCCACGTAGGCGCAGCCCGGCGGCGTCATGTCGTCCACGAAAGCGCCCGCGCCGGTCAGGAGCCGGTGGTCTTCGCGTCGCTTGAGCGGCCGGCCGATCCAGCCGTCGCCCTGGCGCTCGCTCATCCGAGGAATCGGGAGACGGCGCCGACGAAGGCGGCCGGCTGCTCGTACGGCAGCATGTGCCCGGCCTCGGGAACGACCTCGACGGTCGCGCCGGGGATCAGCCGGCCCCAGCGCTCGGCATAGGCCGGGACGATCAGCTTGTCCGACCCGCCCCAGAGGACCAGGGTCTTCGCGGTCACCCGGTAGAGGCGCTTCGACACCCGGCGGTTCGGGATCGGGAAGAGGATCTTGCCCGCCATCGCCAGCCGCCGCTGCTGGCCCAGGTAGAATTCCTTGAAGACCTCCATGTCCGAGAAGTCCGCGCCGCCGGTGAGCAGCGCCTGGCCTCGGACGGGATCCTGGAAGAGCAGCTCGATGAGCTGGCCGGGGAGGAGGGCGAAGATGTCGGGGATCGGGTGCTCCTCGATCCAGAGCCCCGCCGCGGCCACGAGCACCAGTCGGTCGAGATCGCCGGGCGCGATCGCGGCCATCTCGGCGGCGATCATGCCGCCCATCGAGTGGCCGACCAGGTGCGGCTTGGTGAGGCCGAGGGCCGAGACCACGTCCCAGCCGTGGAGCGTGAAGTCGAGCATGTCCTCCAGCAGCTCCTCGCCGGTGGAGTCGCCGTAGCCGGGGAGCTCGGGGGCGAAGACGTGATAGCGCGCCGCGAGCTGGTCGAGGAACGGGTTGTCGGCGAGCAGGCCGCCCGCGCCGTGGAAGAACACGAGCGGCATGCCGCTGCCCGCCTCGAGCACGCGGCAACGCGCGCCCTTCTTCGTCTCGATGGTCCGCGTCTTCATCTCGGCCACACCTGCCCCGGCTTCTCCGCCCCGGGCTGCATCTCCTCGGGATGGAGGCGGTCCTCCATCGGGTGGATCCACCAGCGGTCGTCGTGCTTCCAGTCGGGCCACAGGTTGCGGAGATGCGGCATGACCTTCTCGGCGAAGAGCTTGGTCGAGTGCCGCGTCTTCCAGTCCGGCATATTGCCGGTGTGGAGCAGGCAGAAGAGGTGCCCGATCCGCAGGCCCTTGATGCACTCCTCGAGCTGCTGGCGCACCGTCTCGGGGCTGCCCGCGATGATGAAGCGCTCGTCCACGAGCTGCTTCCAGGTGAGGTTGGCCATCAGCTTCTGCGCCTCGAGGCGGAGCTGCGAGAGCGCGCCGTACTTGATCGTGTTCACGGTGCGGTAGCCCGGCGGGTCCGCGAAGGGCGGGAAGACGTGGAGGCACCGGTTGAAGAAGTAGAGGCAGTGCTCCGCGTAGAGCTCCTCGGCCTCCGCGTCGGTGTCGGCCACGCAGATGATCTGGGCGAAGGCGGCGCGGTAGGGCGAGTCGTCCTTGCCGCGCTTGGCCACGCGGTCCCAGTAGCCTTCGAGCAGCGACTTGCCGCGCACGTAGCCGTAGAAGGACAGATACGAGTAGTTGTAGTCGTAGTCGAGGCAGAAGTCCCACGTCTCGATCGAGCCGCCGCCCGGGATGTAGATGGGCGGGTGCGGCTTCTGAATCGGCTTGGGCCAGCAGTTCACCCAGCGGAGCTGATTGTACTTGCCGTCGAAGGCGAAGGGCTCGTCCTCCGCCCACGCCTTCATGATCATGTCGTGGGCTTCCTTGTACTTGTCGCGGGTCAGCGCGGGGATCTGGCCGTAGCAGAAGTTGGTGTCCATCGGCGTGCCGACCGGGAAGCCGGCGACGAGGCGCCCGCCCGAGATGACGTCGAGCATGGCGAACTCCTCGGCCACGCGGATCGGCGGGTTGTAGCCCGCGATCGAGTTACCGATCACGCAGATGGCCGCACGGGAGGTCCGCCGCGCCAGGCCGGCCGCGATCAGGTTCGGGGAGGGCATGAGCCCGTAGCCGTTCTGGTGGTGCTCGTTGCAGCCGATGCCGTCGAAGCCGAGCGTCTCCGCGTACTCGAGCTGGTCCATGTACTGGTGGTAGACGAAGTGGCCCTTCTTCGGATCGTAGAGCTTACTGGGAATATCCACCCAGACCGAGCGGTTCTTCTCGCGGAAGTCGTCGGGCAGGTACGGCCAGGGCATCAGATTGAACCAGGTGAATTTCATGAGTCCCTCCCCACGCTGGGTTACCGGTGCGCCGGAGTTTATAACATAATGCCGCCATGCAAGGAGCCCATGGCCTCGACGCCAGGCTGGGCCGACGGCTGGTCCTGGACGAGCTGTTCGATCTCACGCTCTACCGGTCCCTGCAGCGGGTGGCTCCCCCCGGCCTCCAGGCGATCCTCGATCAGCTCATTCCGATCGAGACGCGCCACTACGGGTTCTGGCAGGAGTTCTTCGGCCTGAAGTTCGCGAAGCTCGATCTTCCGCGGCGCGCCAAGCTCGCGCTCCTGGTGGGCCTCTCGCGGCTCTTCGGGGCGCCGGCCATTCACCTGATCCTGGAGGCCATCGAGGTCTTCGGGGTCCGGAAGTACCTGGCGGTGTGGAAACAGTACGAGGGTGGGCCCCTCGGCCAGGCCGTCCGGGGCATCCTGGAGGACGAGTTCAAGCACGAGGACGCGGTGGTCATGGCGGACTCCGAGCGCCAGATGAACCCCCAGCGGGTCCGCGACATCTTCCTTGGACTGAACGACGGCCTCGTGGAGATCCTGGGGGCGGTCAGCGGCTTCTTCGGCGCGTTCGCCAACACGACGACCGTGCTGATCGCCGGGATGATGGTGGGCGTCGCGGGCGCCCTCTCCATGGGGGCGGGCGCCTATCTCGCGGGCAGCTCCGAGGTGGAGGTCCGCGATACCGAGGTCCGACGGCGCCGGTTCCTCGGAGAGGCGGAGGCCGCGGAGGAATCCGCTGACTCACCGCTGGCCTCGGGCGTGCGGGTGGGGGTCAGCTACGTGATCGGTGCGGTGGTGCCGATCCTGCCGGTGCTGTTCGGCGCCCGGACGCTGCTGCCCTCGCTGGTGGTGGCCGGCGCCGTGATCGTCCTCGTCTCCACGATCCTCGCGTTCCTCTCCGGCATGAACGTCAAGCGGCGCATCCTGCTGAACCTGGCCATCATCGCCGCGGCCGTGGCGATCAGCTACCTCATCGGGCTGGTGGCCCAGTCGGTGTGGGGCATCACCGTATGAGGGGCCTCACGCCGTGACCGGGCGGGCGCGCCGCCACATGGCCGCGCGCCACTTGATGCCGATGAGCACGGTGAAGGCGAGCCCCACCGCGGCCAGCGCGGTGACGGTGAGCGGGTAGCCGATCCGCTCGATCAGCGCGCCGGAGGCGATCAGCCCGATCGGCAGGCCGTAGACGCAGAGCGAGCGCACGCCCATGACCCGCGCGCGGAAGCCCTCGCCCGAGGCGGTGAGCAGGGTCGCGGTCATCGAGATCATCGCGACGCTCTGCACGAAGCCCGCGGCCAGCAGCACGAGCAGCCCTCCGCCCAGGCTCGGCACGTGGGCGAAGGCGAGCAGGAGCCCGTACCAGAGTACGGTGTGCACGAGCGTGTAGCGCTCCGGGTGGCTCGGCCCGCCGGTGACCACCATCGCGATCGAGGCCAGCAGCGCCCCGAACGAGAACGCGGCGGCCAGCCAGCCCAGCCCGGTCGCGTCCACCTGGTACACGCGCTGCGCGATGTAGGGCAGCAGACCGCCCGAGGCCGGGTACGCGGTGAGGTTGATCAGGAACGCGAGCCACATCGGCGCCAGGAGCTGCGGCCGGCTCAGGATGTGCGCGACCCCATCCTTCAGCTCCCGCCACCCCGAGGCCTCCCGCTGCCCCCCGAGGGGGAGCGGGTAGGGTGAAGCGGCCCCCGGATCCGGCACCGGGCGTGCCCGCGCCACCCCGAACGTGAGCGCCAGGCTCGCCAGGTAGAACGCCGTCACGAACACGTACGTGAGGCCGATCCCCAGCATCGTGGACAGCCCGGCGCCCACCAGCGCCCCGCCGACCCGCGCGGAATCCATGGTGGCCCGCGACATGCCGAGCGCCCCCATCAGGTGGTCGGGCGGAATCGTCTCGCCGATCAGGGCATTGCGCATCACCTGGTCGTTCGGGCGCACGATGCCGTTGAGCGCGGCCAGCGCGATGGCCCAGGCGGGTGTCAGCCCCCCGGTGAAGGCCAGGAGCATCACGGTCACCGCGAGCGTGGCGTAGATCGCGCGCATCGCGCAGAGCATGAGGCGGCCGCCCACCCGGTCGCCCAGCACGCCGAACATGGGCGCGGCGAGCGTGCCGAGGAACTGGGCCGAGCCGAAGAGGGTGAGTAGCAGCACCGAGCCGGTCTGCACCATCACGTACCAGCCCAGGATGAGCGTTTCCATCTCGAAGGCCCAGGAGGTGAGGAGATCGGCGGGCCACTGGAAGCGAAAGCTGCGGACGCGGAACGCGGCGAGGATCAAAGAGTGCCGGCGACCTCCTTCATCCACCGGCGCATGAAGGCGCGCGGATCCGGCACGAAGCCGGTGATCATGAACTGCCGCGCCCCCGCGCCCATCGCGCGCCGGAGCTGGGCCACGCAGTCGGCGGGCGTGCCCGCGACCGCGAAGCGGTCCACCAGGAACTCGGTGAGGTCCCACCGGTCGGGCAGGCTCGCGTTCGCGGCCCCCGCGATCTCGTGGTGGTGGGCGTTGTACTCGCGTTGCAGCGCCCGGATCTTCTCGTGCAGGTCGGGCGGCACGCCCTTGCCCTCGAGCGTGAAGCGGAAAGCGTGGTTGGCGCTGGAGGCCAGCGCCATCTTGATCGGCTCGATCGCGGCGGCCCGCGTGTCGGCCAGGCTGGTCTTGGCGAACCACCAGACGTCGACGTCGTCCAGCGTGCGCCCCGCCGCGCGCGCGCCGCGCTCGATCGCGGCGAGCGACAGCGCGATCACCTCCGGGGTCAGGCCCAGGCCGCAGATCACCCCGTCGGCCACGCGCCCGGCCAGCTCGAGCGTGCGCGGCCCCTCGGCGGCCAGGTAGATCGGCACGCGGCGCGTCGAGCGGTGCACGCGCCAGGGCCGCCCCCCGCGGTCCACCAGCTCGCCCGCGGTCAGCCGGCCGAGCGTCACGATCGAGTCCTCGAGCCCGGCCACCGTGGCGGGCGGCGCGCCGATCGTGTAGATCGCGCTGTCGCCCGAGCCCAGGCCGAGGACGGCGCGCCCGCCCGCCAGCTCGTCCACGCTGGCGATGGCGCTCGCGGTGACCACCAGGTGCCGGGTCTGCGGATTGGTGACGAGGGGGCCGAGCTTCACGCGCCGGGTATTGAGCGCGGCCAGCGTCAAAGCGACGTAGAGCTCGCGGAAGACCGACTGCGAGTCGGCCACGCCGAGCCAGTCGAAGCCGCCGGCCTCCGCCTCGCGACACAGCTCGCCGAAACCGGTGAGCGACTCGGGCAGGAATACGATGCCGAACCGCGCCGTTGCGGTGGTCATGATCGGCCACACCCTAGCACCGACCGCGGCTTGACGTCTCCGGAATTGGGGCGCAGACTTCCCGCGTGGCGAAGACGATCCCGCAGGCGGTAACGTTTCGCGCCGCTCCCCGGCGGCTGTTCGACGTCTACCTGAGCAGCCGCGAGCAGTCCGCGGCCACCGGGGCCCGGGCGGTGATGAGCCGCCGGGTCGGCGGAGCGTTCACCGCGCACGGAGGCCATCTGCACGGACAGAACCTCGCGATCGTGCCGGGCCGGCTCATCGTGCAATCCTGGCGCGGATCGAACTGGAGGAAGCGCGATCTGGACTCGACCCTGGTGCTGGTCTTCAGCCGCGTGGCGGGCGGCGGGCGGATCGCGATGACCCACGTGAACGTGCCGGACGCGAACGCGGCCAGCATCACCCGTGGCTGGAGCGAGTATTACTGGAAGCCGTTCCGGAAGTATCTCAAGCGGGCCCGAAAAGGAGATCGTCGATGATCTACGAGTTCCGGACCTACACCCTGAAGCCCCGCAGCCTCGCCGAGGTGGAGAAGCGCTACGCCGAGGCCTACGAGTACCGGAAGAAGTACTCGCCGCTCGCCGCCTTCTGGCACACCGAGGTCGGCCCGCTCAACGAGATCATCCACGTGTGGGGCTACAAGGATCTCGCCGAGCGCGCCCGCATCCGGGCCGAGGCGGCCAAGGATGCGAACTGGCCGCCCAAGATTCGCGAGTTCGTCGTCGATCAGGACGTCGAGGTCGTGAACCCGTTCCCGTTCCTCCCCGACATCACGCCGGGCACGCTGGGCCCCATCTTCGAGATCCGGCGCTACAGCCTCATGGCGGGCTCGCTGCCCGGCGTGATGAAGCGCTGGGAGGGGAGCATCGGCGAGCGGGCGAAGCTCTCGCCGGTGGTGCTCGCCGGCGGGGTCGAGTTCGGCGCGGCGAACCGGTTCATCCACATCTGGGGGTACAAGAGCATGGACCAGCGGCTGGCCGTCCGGGAGCAGGCGCGCAAGGCCGGCATCTGGCCGCCGGCCGGCGGCGGCGACGAGCTGCTCGCGCAGTCGAGCAAGATCGTCATGCCCTCGGCGTTCTCCCCGCTGCAGTAGGAGTGGAGACGATGCCTCCGACGAAGCTTGCCCACGTAGTGTTCCAGACCAACCGCCTGGCCGAGATGCGGGACTGGTACTGCGCCGTGCTCGACGGGCGGGTGATCTGGGGGAACGACCGCCTGTCCTTCGTGACCTACGACGACGAGCACCATCGCGTGGCCTTCCTGGACCTGGGGCCTCTGGCCCACCGGGACCTGGAGGGGGGCGACCTCCGGTACCGGGCCACCGACCAGCCCGGCCTCCATCACGTCGCGTTCACGTTCGCCTCCATGGGCGAGCTGCTCGACAACTACGAGCGGCTCGCCGCGCGGGGCATCCGTCCGTTCCGCTCCATCAACCATGGGCCGACGACCTCCATGTATTACGTCGACCCCGACGGCAACCGGGTGGAGCTGCAGATCGACAACTTCGCCACCGCCGAGGAAGGGCAGGCCTGGATGCTCTCCCCCGCCTTCGACCGCAACCCGATCGGCGTCGAGTTCGACCCCGACGAGCTGGTCCGGAAGTTCCAGGCGGGCGTGCCGGTGGCGGAGCTGGTGATCCGCGACTAGCCACGGGGCCAGGTCTTACATTCCGACATTTCTGCCCGCGCTCAGATGACGCCCGCGCCTCTTCACCCGCCGGCCGCCGCCGCGCTGCTGCAGTCCGCGGCCGCGACGATCCACGCGGAGTTGGCCGCGCTGCCCGTCCCGGTGCTCGAGTTCCACCCGGCGGAGGGGGAGTGGTGCGTCAAGGAGGTGCTCGGCCATCTCATCGAGACCGAGCGGCGCGGGTTCTCCGGCCGTATCCGCATCATCCTGAAGAGCGAGGAGAGCCCGCAGCTCGAGGGCTGGGACCAGGCCGCGGTCGCGCGCGCCCGGAAGGATTGCGAGCGCGACTGGCCGGCGCTCTATCACGAATTCCTCCAGCTCCGGAGCGTCAGCGTCGCGCAGGTGGCCGGGCTGTCGGCGGCGGATCTGTCGCGCGGCGGGCAACATCCAAAGGTCGGCTTCCTGACCGTGTCCGATCTGCTCCACGAATGGGTCCATCACGACCGCAACCACATCCGCCAGATGCTGGCCAACGTGCAGGCGTACGCCTGGCCGCACATGGGCAACGCGCAGCGCTTCTCCCAACCCTGAGGGCCTCACCATGACCGACACGACGATGCGCCGATCCGCCGAAGAGACCGAGCTGCTCGAACGCGCGCGCCGGCGCCTGCCCGGCGGCGTGCTCGGGTCGTCCCGCTACGCCGATGACGTGGGCTTCGTCGTCAAGCACGGGAAGGGCTCGAAGATCTACGACGTGAGCGGGCGCGAGTACATCGACTACGTGATGGCCTCGGGGCCGATGGTGCTGGGGCACGCCCATCCCGCGGTGGTCGCCGCGGTGCGCGAGCAGCTCGAGGGCGGCACCACCTACTTCATGGTGACCGAGCCGGTCATCGAGCTGGCCGAGGAGATCTGCCGCGCGGTGCCGTGCGCCGAGCAGGTGCGCTTCACCTCGACGGGCTCGGAGGCCACGTTCTTCGCCCTGCGGGTGGCGCGGACCACGCGGCAGCGCGACAAGATCCTCAAGTTCGAGGGTGGCTACCACGGCTCCCACGACTACTCGATGATGAGCTCGACCCCGAGGTCCCCGAAGGCCTTCCCCGCGCCGGTGCCCGACTCCTCCGGCATCCCGCACGCCATCGAGGCCGACGTCCTCATCGCGCCCTACAACGACCTCGCCACCGTGGAAGGCATCGTGGCCACTCACGCCGACGAGCTGGCCGCGGTGATCATCGAGCCCTTCCAGCGGCTGATCCCGCCCCAGCCCGGCTTCCTCCAGGGCCTGCGCGCGATCACGCGGCGCCACGGCATCCTGCTGGTCTTCGACGAGGTCGTCACCGGTTTCCGCCTGGCCTACGGCGGCGCCCAGCAGTACTACGGCGTCGTCCCGGACATCGCCTGCGTCGGCAAGATCGTGGGCGGCGGCTTCCCGCTCGCCGCGGTCTGCGCCTCCGCCGACCTGATGCAGCCCTTCGATCCGGCGCGGGACGGCAAGGGCGAGTTCATCGCGCAATCCGGCACGCTCAACGGCAACCCCATCGCGGCCGTCGCGGGCCTCGCCACCCTGGCCGAGCTGCGCAAGCCCGGCGCCTACGAGACCCTGCACGGCACCGGCCGGCGCCTGATGGCCGGCCTCGCCGAGCTGGCCCAGAAGTCAGGCCTCCCGGCCCAGGTGGTGGGCGAGCCCGTGGTCTTCGACATCCTCTTCACCAGCGAGCCCGTCACCGACTACCGCTCGCTCCAGAAAGCCGACGGCGGGCTGGCCCGGGCCTTCACCACCGAGCTGATCAAGCGCGGCGTGGTGAAGAACACCCAGAAGATGTACATGTCCCTCGCCCACACCGACGCCGACGTGGCCAAGACCCTCCAGGCCTGCGAAGATGCCCTCAAGGTGCTACCTAGGAAGAAGACGCTAAAGAAGTAGCGGCGTCAGGCAGGCCACCTGATGATTCGCCTGGCCGAGTGCACCGGCGCGCCTGGCCCGGGACGAGCGGGCCATCGTCATCCTCCCGCTGGGCGCCGTCGAGCAGCACGGCCCGCACCTGCCGCTGCTGGTGGACTGGCTCTGACCTGGCCCGGCACCGTCTCGCTCTCGCGCGCGACGTTGAGGCGCGTCATCGTGGAGGTGATCGGCAGCCTGGCCCGCCGCGGGTTCCGGCGTTTCGTGCTCGCGAACTACCAGGCCGATCCGGCCCACGTGCGGGCGATGGCCGAGGCGAAGCGGGCGCTCACGCGAGGCGACCGACGGCTCCGCATCCTGTTCGCGGGCTTCAGTCCGGAGGCTCGGAGCCGGGCGGCCATGCTCGATCCGCGCGTCCTCCGGCAGTCGCTCTGCCCGAACCCGAAGGGCGAGTGGCACGCTGGCGAGCTCGAGACCGCGCTGGTGCTGGCCCGGCGGCCGGACCTGGTGCGTCGCGCGGCGGCCCGGCGGCTGCCGCCGGTGTGGGTGGACTTCCGGGCCGCGCTTCGCAAGGGGGCGCGGCGCTTCGAGGAGATCGCGCCGGGCGGCCCCGGCTACTTCGGCTGGCCCGCGGCCGCGCGGGCGGCGACGGCGAAGCGGGCGCTCGCGCTGCGAGGCAGGCTGATGGCGAGGGAGATCATTCGCGCGCTCGGCCCCGCCGCCCGGACGCCGTCTGCCCGAGGCCGATCCGGGCTGCGATCAGGGGGCGAGTGAAGCGGACTGGAACTCGCAGTAGCCCGCGATCAGCTCGCCCCGCCACCAGCCGCCCCGGCGCTCGCAGATGGCCCGGAGCTCGGCGTCGGTGTAGGTCGGGCCCTGCGGCATGGTGCTGCAGGCGCTGAAGAGGCTGGCCACGCCGGCGGCAAGCAGCACTCCGAGGAGAATCTTCCGGGTCGTCATTTTCCACCCTCCCCACACACAACTATGATGCAGGGGGGCGGGTTCCGGATTCGGGAGCGGGGAGCTTCTATTTCGCGAGCGCGTAGGCCTGGTCGATGAGCCGCACCGCGCGCAGGCAGTCGTGCACGCTGATCGGGGGCGCCGCGCCCCGCTGCCAGGAGTCCAGCGCGTCGCGGATCGCCACGAAGTAGCGCGCCTCGCTGTCCGGGCACGGCGTGGTCTGGTCGCCCTGGGCGGTGGCCAGCTTCAGCACGCTGTCCTTCAGCGTGAGGATGGCGTCGCGCCCGGCGATCTTCCACTCGCCGTCGGTGCCCACGCGCGGGAAGCCGTTGCCGACCTCGACGGTGCCCAGGATCCCGGTGGCCGAGCGGAGCAGCACCGAGGCGTAGTCCTCCACGCGCTGGCTGTGGGCGCGGGTGCTGATCTGGGCGCCGGTTACGTGCGCGTCCTCGCCGGTCAGGTGCAGGAACATGTCGAGGCCGTGTGAGCCCAGGTTGCGGAGGCAGCCCCCGCCCGCCTCGGCCGGGTCGAGCATCCACGCCGAGTCCCACGCCGGGTAGCGCGCCGGCGCGGGCCGGTTGATGCGGACATAGATGTGGGAGACCGGGCCGAAGCGCCCCTCGGCCAGGAGCTGGCGGGCGCGGACGGCGAAGGGCTGGTAGCGCTGGAAGAGCGGCACCGCGGCGTAGCCCTTCACGCGCGTGGCTTTCTCCGCGATGGACTGCACCTCCGTGGCGCTGATCCCCATGGGCTTCTCCATCATGAAGGGCAGGCCCCGGTCGAGCAGATCGTGGGCGATCTTTGCCATCTGCCGGTGGCGCCCCAGGCCCAGCACGAAGTCGGGCCGCGTCTCCGCCAGCATCTGGGGGTAGTCGGTGAAGGTCGGCGGGTTGCCCGCCTCCGCCGCGCGCTTCCTCGCCAGCGCGGCGTCACTGTCCTGCACGCCGACCAGGACCACGTCGGGCATCGCGGTGAGATGGCGGAGATAGGCGGCATCGTGCACGGCGTGCCAGTGCCCGACCTCGATGGCGGCGATGCGAATGGTCATGAAATCCTCCGACGGGGACGCAAGATGTGGGGCCGCTCCGGATGGTCGCATAGATGTATGGGGGAGGACGGCATCACGAACGCCATACATGGTACGCGGCCACGCGCGCTACCAGATGTATGGGGCATTGACGGCGCGACGCGGCCCGCGCGATCCTCACGCCCATGATGACCACCAACGATCTGCAAGCGTTCTTCGACAAGGGCTGGAACCGTCACGACGCCGATTTGCTGATGACCTTCATGGCCGCGGACTGCGTCTACGAGTCCACCGCGGGCCCCGAGGCCTGCGGCACGCGCCACGCCGGCCGCGAGCGCGTGCGCCAGGCGTTCGCGCGGGTGTTCGAGGTGTTCCCGGACGCGCGGTTCGCGGAGGCGCGCCACTTCATCGTCGGCGACCGCGGCGTCTCCGAGTGGCGCTTCACCGGCACCACCGCCGAGGGGAAGACGGTCGAGGTCGACGGCTGCGACCTCTTCACGTTCGCGGGTGACAAGATCGCGCTCAAGAGCTCGTTTTTCAAGACCCGCACGGCCTGACCCGCGACGTGTAAGCACCCAGGGACAAAAATCCGTCTGACGGTCAATAGCTGATAGGGCCGGTTCCGGCCCAACCCCCGTCACCAGGAGGAGTCCAATGCACGTTGTCAAAGTCGGCGTCATCGGGATCGTCGCGCTCGCCATCGCCGCTCCGGCCATCGCGCAGGAGACACGCGTGGATCGCCGGCAGGAGCGCCAGGAGCAGCGGATCGACCAGGGCGTAAAGTCCGGCGCGCTGACCCCCCGCGAGACCAGGAAGCTCGAGCGGGGCCAGCAGCACGTCGAGAAGCTCGAGACCAAGGCCCAGGCCGACGGCAAGGTCACGGCCAAGGAGAAGGCACGGCTCGAGCACGCGCAGGACGTGCAGAGCGAGCGGATCTACAACCAGAAGCACGACAAGCAGACCCGCTAGCGCGGCAGGGCGCGGGCGGCGGTGAGGATCTCCTCATCCGAGGGGAACTTGCCGACGCCCGCCAAGCCTTCGGTGGCGCACTCCACGTTGGCCCAGCGGACGATACCGTCGCGGTCGATCAGGAACTGGCCCTTGAGCTGGGGCCACTGGCGCTCCACGTCGGCCTGGTCCGTGTCGTTCCCCGTGTAGCCGTCCTGCTTGGTCAGGGTCGCGGCGGCCTCCATGACGGGCAGCGGCTCGGGGAACTCGCCGTAGGGATTGATCCGTATCGTTTCCATCTCCTTCATGAACTCCGGGGTCGGCGCCGGCTTCGGCAGGCGGTACGCGCGGTGGGTGGTCAGCTCGGGGTCGGAAGCCAGGCGCAGGCGGGTCGGCCGGAACTTGAAGTAGAGCCGGGCGTTCTCGGGCGCGGTGGCCACGACCCCGAGCGTCTCCACGCCGAGCGCCTTGAGCTTGCTCTCGACCTTGCCCATCTGCGCGATCGAGCGCCGGCAGAACGGGCACCAGAGCCCGACGAACAGGGCGAGGAAGACGGGGCTGCGGCCCCGGTAGTCGCCCAGCGAGACGGTCTCCGGCCGGTCAGCGGCCGGGAGGGTGAAGTCGGGCGCGGCCTCACCCGGAGCGACGGGCGGGCGGGATTCGGTCGTCATGTGTCGGACTCCTTCGTGTGCCAACCAGGGTCAGCCGAGAAATGGTAGCACCCATGAGCGCGTCGGGTGAAGAGGACGGCCTAGCGGTACGCGGCCAGGACCGCTTGCGCGAGCTCGCGCGTCCTGGCCGCGCCGCCTTGATCGGGGGTCAACACCCGGCCGTCTCGGTACACCCGCCCCACTGCTGCCTCGAGCCGCTGCGCCTCCGCGCCCAGCCCCATGTGCTCCAGCATCAGCGCCGCCGACAGAATCGTCGCGGTGGGATTCGCGATGCCCTTGCCCGCGATGTCGGGCGCCGAGCCGTGGACGGACTCGAAGTAGGCCCAGCCGTCGCCGAAGTTGCCGGACGGGGCCAGCCCGAGCCCGCCCGCCGTCTCCGCGCCCAGGTCGGAGAGGATGTCGCCGTAGAGGTTCATGCACAGCACCACGTCCATCGCCTTCGGGAAGCGCACCAGGCGCCGCGCGGCGTCGTCGACGTGGAAGTGCTCGAACGGCAGCCCCGCCTCGCGCACGATGCGCCCGACGATCTCGTCGTAGAGCCCGTCGGTGCGCGGCAGCACGTTCGACTTGGTCACCAGCGTCACCTTGCCCGGCTTGCCGCGCGCCTGGCGCCGGCGCGCGAGGTCGCAGGCGAAGCGGGCGATGCGCTCGGCCCCGCGCGGGGTGACGATCTTCACCGCGAAGCGCCCCTCGGTGCCGAAGTCCTTCACGGTGCGCCCGGTCCGGTCGGCGAGGTTCGGCATGAGCTTGACCAGCTCGGCCAGCTCGCCCTCGCGCCCCGGGTAGAGGCCCTCGCTATTCTCGCGCAGCAGCACGTAGTCGATGCCGTCGGGATCGGCCAGCGGCGAACGCATCCCCGGGAAGAAGCGGATCGGCCGCACCCCGGCCCACGCGGCCATCTCCCAGCGGAGCCAGGAGACCACGGGCGAGGTGGATGGCCCCGCCGCGCCGAAGAGCACGCCGTCGGCCTCGCGGGCCGCGCGCTTCGTCGCCTCGGGCAGGGGCGAGCCCTGCGGCGGCGTGAGGATCTTGAGCGGCAGCCCCATGCCCATCAGCAGCTCGCACGTGGCGTCCACCACCTCCGGACCGATGCCTTCACCGGGCAGCGCGACGATCGTCTTCATGGCCACCCCCCTCCTGGGGTCAGGTCTTACATTCCGACATTCTCGGGCGGTCCGCGCTCCGCACGAGCGCAGGTCGACAGTATGTGCGAATCTACCACCGATCCCGAATGTCGGAATGTAAGACCTGACCCCACTCAAAGGAGCCTGGTATGGCTGATGCGATGTCCGCGATCCTCGAGACGACCCAGGCCGAGCGCCTGGCGACGGGCTTCGTCTTCACCGAGGGGCCGCTCTGGCACCCCGACGGCTTCTATTACTTCGTCGACGTGCGCGCGAGCATGCTGTACCGGATCACCCCCGGCCGCCCGCACGAGGTGGTGCGGGAGAAGACCGGCGGCGGCAACGGCACCACGTTCGACCTGCAGGGGCGGCTGATCCTCTGCGAGGGCGACAACCGGCGCGTCACGCGCCGGGCCCCCGACGACCGCTTCGAGGTGCTCGTGGACCGGTTCGAAGGCAAGCGCCTGAACCGGCCCAACGACGTGGTGTGCAGGTCCGACGGGAGCATCTACTTCACCGACCCCGGCCTGCGGGTGCCGCTCGCGGAGCGGGAGGTGGAGCACGCCGGCGTCTACCGGATCGCCCCCGACGGGGCGGTGAGCCTCGTGGCCGACTTCGAGTACCCGAACGGGCTCGCGTTCTCGCCCGACGAGCGCCTGCTCTACGTGGCGAACACCCGCTGGGCGCAGTACATCCACGTGCTCGAGCTGGACGCCGACGGCCGGATGGCGCGGCGGCGCATCTTCGCCGACATGTCCTCCGACGAGACCGACGGCGTCCCCGACGGCATGAAGGTGGACGTCGAGGGCCGTGTCTACTGCACCGGCCCGGGGGGCACGTGGGTCTTCGCGCCCGACGGCACGCGGCTCGGGGTGATCCGCACGCCGGAAGTGCCCGCCAACCTGGCCTTCGGCGGCCCCGACCTCCAAACCCTCTTCTTCACCGCGCGCACCTCGGTCTACACGCTGCGCGCGAAGGTGCCGGGGCAGCCGCACCCGTGGTACCGGCTGCGGTCGAGGTGACGGGATGCCACCCAGGCGCAAGACGATTCTCGTGGTCGACGATGAGGACGACATCCGCGCGGTGGTGCGCCAGATGCTGACCGCCGAGCGCTACACGGTGCTGGACGCCGCGGATCCCCACCAGGCGCTGCGCCTGGCCGGCCAGCAGCACGTCGACCTGCTGCTCACCGATGTGGTGATGCCGCTGATGCGGGGCACGGAGCTGGCCCAGCGCCTCCTGGCCGTGGTGCCCTCCGCGAAGGTGCTCCTCATGTCGGCGTACAAGGTGGCCGAGATCGCGGCCTCCGGGCATCCCTTCCTCGCCAAGCCCTTCACGCCGGCGGTACTCCTGGAGAAGGTCCGCCTGCTGTTGCGCGACGAGCCCTCGCCGTTCGCGCGCCGCCCCCCGCGCCCTCAATGATCTCTGAGGTCTGGGGGCTAAGCCCCGGGCGCCTCGGGGGCGGTGCTGTCGGAGGGCGAGAAGTCGGAACGCTCTCGCAGCGTCTCGGTAAGCGGGTACCCCCTCAAGATCGTGGCAAGCTGGTCGGCGTCCTTGATGGGACCGTGCTCCGCGCGAAACTTGACGATCGCGGCCGCTTGCGCCGGGCCGAGGCCCGGCAGCTCGAGCAGCTCCTGCTCGCTGGCCAGGTTGACTCTCACCTTGGTTGCCATAGGTCTCTCCTTCCGAGACCTAGCGGCCCGGCCCCTTGTACGTCAGGGGCTTCTTGCTCGCCTGGTCGACCTCCTCGGGGGTCATGAGGACGACGGTCTTGCAGTGAGCCCCGCCTGAGGCGCTCACGGCCAGCGAGATCGCGGAAGCGCTGGCGTGGTCCGGGACATCGGCGATGACGAAGGCATCGGCGTCGCCGAAGGCGAAGTAGAAGGACTCGATCTTGCCGCCGACGCTCTTGGCGGCTTGCTCGGCGGCGGCCCGCCGCTTACCGCCGCCACCCTTGAGAAGGCCGGTGGCACCCTGCGCCGTGTAGGAGACCTGGAAGAGATACTTGGCCATGTCCGCCTCCATAACGTCGGGACGGTTGAGGAAGGGGGAGTGCATGGATGCTATGTAGGAGGCGCATACGCTGTCAATGTCGATCTTTAGCCACCTCCTTGGCTCCGTGCTTCGGTGGCCGCGCCGCGCGCCGTGCGCCATCCGGTGGTGCCTCAGAACGAGGTGTTATCGAGCGACGGTAGCGCTGCCTCGCAATGGTGTTACCCACGGGCGGCGGCCCGCGGGGTGGCCCGAATATCAGCGAGCTTCCACAGCACGTCCAGCGTCTGCTGAATGTCGCGAGCCAGGGCGAGGGGGTCCAGCGTGACACTCTTGCGCGAGCGCGCGCTGCTGCTCCGGGGACAGCCCGCCCGCCGTCAACACGCGCTGGTATGGGGTCTGCGGGGCATCGTAGCGCTTGAGGACCCGGCTGCCGACGCGCCGCTTGGTCACGAGCTTGCGGACCGGGCGGAAGAAGTTGTGCTGCAGACGCAGCAGCCCATACAGGCGCTGCAGGACGCGCCAGGCCGCGCGCGAGCTGTAGCGATCGGGCCTAGCCGGCCAGGAACGTTCGGGTGTGCTCGAGGAACTGGGCGAAGGCCGGCTCGGTCTCGAGGAACAGGTGGTTGCGTCCCTGCAGGGCCACGAACCGGGCTCCCGGGATGCCGGCGGCCATGCGGCGCCCGGCCTCGAACGGGACGCGAGCGTCCTCACGCGTGTGCAGCACGAGCGTCGGCGCACTCACTCGCGGCAATAGCGCGGCGACATCGGTCTCCCCGACTGCCGTGAAGATCCGCGTGGCCATTTCCCCCGATACCGTGATCCGCTGCAGCTCGTTGAACCAGTCGGCGTGCTCCTTGGTCCCGCCGGGGATGAACTGCGAGGTGAACAGCTGGCGGAAAGCCGCGTTCTCCTTGCCCCAGCCGAGGCGCATCAACGTCAGCATGGCGGCCTCCTCTTCCTTCTCGGCTGCGCTGCGGACACGCTTGTTCCAGCCCACCGCGTAGCCGCCGTAGAGGATGAGATGCGACACCCGCTCGGGATGGCGCACCGCGTACGCGATCGCGACTGCGCACCCCTGAGAGATCCCGAGCAGCGCGAACCGCGCGACCTGCGCGGCGTCGGCCACTGCTTCCAGATCGCCCACGAAGGCGTCGATCGAGATCTCGTCGACGGTCCGGTCCGACAGTCCGGTGCCGCGGGGGTCGTAGCGGACCAGCGTGTGGTCCTTCGCGAGCTCCCGATAGAGATGCCGCCAGATCGGGCTCTCGAGATCGAATTCCAGATGAGTCATCCAGTTGCCCGTCTTCATGAGCGGCGGCCCCTGGCCGATCAGCGAGAAGGCGAGCTGGACCCCGTCGGGCGCGGTGCAGAAGCGGATCTCCTGCCTCAGGTCGACGGCGTTGGGGGCGGTCACGCCCGGTCCGGCCCCGCGATCCACCGGCGCGATCGCGAAGACGTCCACCGGCCGCGCGATGTTCTTCAAGATGCGCGGGCCCAGCGCCTGGAAATCCGCCTTGAGCGCCCGGCTCACCTGGTCGAAGACCTGACGGGAGATGCAGATGCCACCCGGCTCCGCGATGCCCTCGAGCCGGGACGCGACGTTGATGCCGTCGCCGTAGATCCGGGCCTCGTCGTGGATGACGTCGCCCAGGTTGATGCCGATGCGGAAGAGCATGCGGCGCGACTCGGGTACCCCCTCGTTGCGGGTCGCCATGATGGTCTGGATCTCGACCGCGCACTCGGTTGCGTTGATCACGCTGGGGAACTCGGCCAGGATGCCGTCGCCCGCGGTGTCGATGATGCGCCCGCCGTAGCGGCCCACCAGCGGCAGGACTATCGCCTGATGCGCCTTGAGATCGCGGACCGTCGCGGCCTCGTCCTCCCCCATGAGCCGGCTATAGCCGGCGATGTCGGCGGCGAGGATGGCCGCGAGCCGGCGCTTGATCGAGGGCGAGGGGTTGTCGTCCGTGTCCGTCACCTGTTTCTCCCGCGCGATCGTGGACGAGAGGGGCCGATGTGGTCGGCATTGTGGCACATCGAGCCCGGGACCGCGAGGGCCCCTCGGGCGGGCGCTTCCGCGTGGTGCTAGCATGGGGAGCGCGAGCCAACCTAACTCAAGGAGGTGTGTCATGACACGGAGACTTCGCAGGCGGTGGGTCATTCCGGCATTCCTCATGGTCGTGGCTCTGTCCGGCGGGGTGGCCGGCGCCGCCGACAAGACCAAGGTGGACCGGGCGACCGATCGGGTGGAGCAGGGCGCCAAGCAGATCGGCAAGGGCGAGCTCGGCCCCGGTTTCAAGGAGTTCTTCATCGGCATCGGCTACACGATCGTCGAGGGCGCCAAGTTCACCGGCGAGACGATCGGGGAGTTCTTCAAGAAGGCCTTTGGCTAGGCGGCCGGGGGCGTTTGCCTCGCGGTGGTGCTGATCTCGAACGTGTAGAGGAAGTTCGTGAAGCCGAGATCGTAGTCGGAGATGCCGGCCTGCCCGGTCATCCGCATGCGCGTGTCGTAGAGCTGGCGCATCCCGGCTTCGAGCTGCCGCCCGACCACGCTCGAGGGCGCCCGTAGCTCGCCGAGCGCCTTCCGCAATTCGGGACGAAGCGCCGCGCCCATGGCGAGCCGGTCGAACGCCCCCCTCTGCTCACCCGCCAGCACGTGCAGCTGACGATACAGGCGCTCGAGCCGCGCGGCCTGCCTCAGCACCGGCTCCCCGGACGCGACCAGGGAGAGATAGGCGAGGGCCTGCGCGTGCAGCTCCTTCCAGTAGCCCTTTCGGTGGCTGAACTCGTGCGCGAGGACGTGCGGCTCCAAGGGCCCCGTGTCCTTGAAGATCGCGATGTCGCCAGACAGCATGTCGCAGGCCCCGAGGGCGAACGGGAACGCCAGCCTCGAGAGGGCGAAGCCGCGGACCTCGGCACTCGTTCCGACGCGCTGCCCGGTGATGCCCGCGATGTAGTGCGTGAGATGCCGGTCGACCTCGACCGCCAGCTCACGGCGCCCGCGGCGTCGAGGAATGAACTCATCGTTCAGGCGCTCGGCGAGGGTTCGGACCTCGGCCTCCCGGATCTCGCGCGGCATCGGCACGAGGTGATGCAGGTCGGCGCCGAACTCCCGGCGGAAGTCGATCTTCCGGATCCCCCGGCGGTCGCGCCAATCGCGGAGCGCGCTGCCGAGGTATGCGCCGAGCACCGCGGCCTGCACCAAACGCCCGAGCGGCGTGACGCCCCACAGGGCGCGTACCACCAGCGGCACCCCGACCACGAGGTCGATCGGCGCGACGGGCCAGTACGTGGCCCGGTTCGAGATCCGGATCTCGTCCGGCGTGCGCATCGTCAGCTAGTGTCGCACGTACCGCGCCCGGGGGCCCAGGGGACCAAGGTCCAATTGGCGTTCAAGGGGCAACCGCGCACACTATGCTCGACCTAAGAGGAGGCTCCCATGGGCAACGTGTTCTACGTCATCGGCGTCGTAGTGGTCGTGCTGTTCATTCTGAGCTATCTCGGCTTCCGTTGAGATCCGCGACGCGTTGACGCCGGCGGGGCCTTCCACGTAGCATCGGGGGCCCCATGCCGCCCCTGCGTTCGAAGATCCTCTCGCTCGCCGAGGCGGGTGGCCGCGTCCCCGACGGGTGCCGCCTCGCCATCGGCGGGTTCGCGGTGTACCAGCACCCGATGGCGTTCGTGCGCGAGTTGGTGCGCCAGGGGCGCCGGGATCTCACCGTGGTCGGCTCGGTCAACGGCAACGACGTCGACCTGCTGGCCGGCGCGGGCTGCCTGCGTCGCGTCGAGTCCTCCTACGTGGGGCTCGAGAAGTACGGGCTCGCGCCGAACTTCCGGCGTCGCGTCGAGCGTGGCGAGCTCGAGATGGTCGATTACCCGGAGCTGCTCAGCTTCGACCGCTTCCGCGCCAGCCAGGACCGGCTGACCTTCTGGCCGTGCGACTACCTGGGCGGCACCGACATCCTCACCTACAACAAGGACATCCGGGAGTTCACCTGTCCCGTGACCGGCCGGCGGCTCCACGCGGTGCCGCCGGCCGATCCCGAGATCACGGTGATCCACGCCATCGCCGCCGACGAGCGCGGCAACGTCGTGGTCCCACCGCGGCGGCTGCTGCCCCAGAGCCTCGACCTGACCATGGCCCGCGCGGCCCGCACCGTGATCGTCACCGTCGAGCAGATCGTCTCGCGCGAGTACATTCGCCTGCACGCCAGGTGGGTCGAGCTGCCGTCGTACTGCGTCAGCCACGTGGTCGAGGCGCCGTGGGGCGCGCATCCGTGCCCGGTGCTGGGGCGCTACGGTATCGACGACGCGCACTTCCGCGAATACGCGGCGGCCGGGGCGAGCCCCGAGGCCTTCGCCGCGTATCTCGCGCGCTACGTCACCGGCCCCGCCGACCACGCCGCCTACCTCGGCCTGATCGGCCCGGCCCGCCTCGAGAGCCTGCGGGAGGCCGAGGCACAATGACGGCTCCCGCCACGCTTCACGAGACGATCGCGGTGGCCCTCGCGCGCGACCTGGCCGACGAGGAGGTTGGCTACACGGGGCTCGTCACGGGCGGCGCCGCCGCGATCTTCGGCACGTCGATCCCGGTGGCCGCGATGGAGCTGGCGCGCCTGACCCACGCGCCCGGCCTCACTTTGCTGCTCGCGGGCTGGAGTCACAACCCCGATCTCTCGCAGCTCGACGCGTTGCCCGAGTCGGAGTTCGACGCCCGGCTCTGCGACTTGCCCGCGGAGGCCCAGATGGTCGCGTACCCCGACGGCTGGTCCATCCGGCGCGGCGACATCTCATTCGGCTTCAGCTCCGCGGTGCAGGTGGACGTGGTCGGCAACATCAACAGCGTGTGCGTCGGCGACTACCGCCGGCCGACGGTGCGGCTGGTCGGGCCGATCCTCCAGCCCGAGCACATGACGCTCTTCGGCCGCGAGTACGTGATGATGCCGCACCACGAGCGCCGCAACTTCGTGGAGCGCGTGGACTACGTCTCGGGCGTCGGCTTCCCCGGGGGCCGCGCGGGCCGCCGGCGGCTCGGGCTCGACCGCGGCGGGCCGGCCTGGGTGATCACGCCTCGATGCATCTTCGACTTCGACGAGGACGCCGGGCGTATCCGCGTGCGCTCGATCCATCCGGGGGTGGCCCCGGCCGAGGTCCAGGCCGCGACCGGCTTCGACCTGGGCGATCTCTCGCGCGTGGCGGTCACCGCGGCGCCCACGCGGGCGGAGCTGGATCTGCTGCGTCACCGCGTGGATCCGCGGGGCATCCTGCTGCCGCGCCCGGCGTGACCGACCCGAGCGCGCTGGCCGGGCTCCGCGTCCTCGACTGCTCGCGGTTCATCGCCGGGCCGTACTGCGGCATGCTCCTGGGCGATCTCGGGGCCGACGTGATCAAGGTCGAGCGCCCGCAGGGCGGCGACGAGGCGCGCGGCTTTGGCCCGGCCATCGCGGGCGAGACGCTCTACCTCATGGTTTACAACCGCAACAAGCGGAGCCTGACGCTCGACTTCCGCCACGCGGAGGGGCCCGCGCTGCTCCGCGCGCTCGCCGCGCGGGCCGACGTGCTCATCGAGAACTTCCGGCCCGGCGTGATGGAGGCCATGGGCTGCGACTGGCCGGCCCTGCGGGCGCTCAACCCGCGCCTGATCATGGCCCGGGTGTCCGGCTTCGGTCAGGACGGGCCGCTCGCCGAGCGGCCCGGGCTCGACGTCGTCGGCCAGGCGATGGGCGGCCTCATGCACCTCACCGGCGCGCCCGACGGCCCGCCGACGATGGCGGGCGTCTACGTGGTCGACTGCACCACCGCGCTCCACGCGACCATCGGCATCCTGGCCGCGCTCGAGCGGCGCCACGCGACCGGCCAGGGGCAGCTCGTGGACGCGAGCCTGCTCGACAGCGCGGTGTCGCTGCTGTCCACCGCCATCCCCGAGCAGCTCGCGCTCGGCGGCACGGCCGGCCGTCAGGGCAATCGCGACCGCTACGTGGCGCCGTCGAACACCTTTCGCGCCCGCGACGGCGCCTGGGTGCACATCGTGGCGGGAAGCCAGGCGCTCTTCGTCCGCCTCGCGGGTGCGATGGGCCGCCCGGAGCTGCTCGCGCATCCGGACTTCGCCACCCCGGAGGTGCGCGTGAAGAACGCCACCGCGGTGGAGCGCATCACGGCGGCGTGGGCGGCCGGGCACACCGCCGACGAGCTGGTCGAGCTTCTGAGCCGAGCGGGCGTGCCGGCCGCGCGGGTGGCCACCATCGCCGAGGTGGCGGACAACCCGCAGCTCCGCCACCGCGGCCTCATCACCCGGGTCGAGCACCCGAGCGCCGGGTCCGTGCCCGTCGTGGGCCCGGTGATCGGGCTCTCCGAGTCCCCGGCCGCGATCCGCCGCCCCGCCCCGCGGCTGGGCGAGCACACCGACGAGGTCCTGCGCGAGTGGCTGGGCCTGCCGCCCGAGCGCATCACCGCGCTGCGGGCGGACGGCGTGGTCTGAAGCCGTCACCGCACTGGACCAAGGTCCAATAGGTGGGCCGGCGCGCGCGCACTAGAGTACAAGGATGGTGACTCATAAGTGCGAAACGTGTCGCAAGGACCTGATCGCGGAAGTGCAGCGGTTCTGCGGTGACGACTGCCGGTTGCGGTTTGTGGAGGGCCTCCGGAAAGGCACCGCGAGCCATCCCGGGCGACGAGGTGCGCGGCGGCTTCGCCGGCGGGGAGGCTAGAAGAGAAAGCGGTCCGCGCTCGCCATGAGCTTCGCCTGCAAGAGCGACGGACGCTGTGAACACTCCCCGCACGACTGCTCCACCGTGACGGGCGAGTACTGCCTCGGCTGCTATCACACCGCGGCTCCGGCGGCGCCGGCGCGTAGGTCAGCGCCGCTGGGTTCGCGGAAGGAGCGCCCCGGTCCAGTTCGCTCGTCATAGAGGGCGCCGGTCCGCGCAGATCATCCCGCCCTTCCACACCAGCTCGATGCGCGCGGGATCCAGCAGCACGGTGACGTCGTCGAGCGGGTTGCCGTTGACCACCACCAGGTCGGCCCGGTGTCCCTTCTCGATCGTGCCGATCTCGCGCTCGAGCCCGAGGCACCGCGCCGCCCACTGCGTGGCCGCGCGCAGGGCCTGCATCGGCGTCAGGCCCGCCTCGACCAGGTACTTGAGCTCGAGCGCGTTCTTCGGGTGGCCGTGGCCGCCCGCGTCGGTGCCCGCCGCGATCGGCACGCCCAGCTCGAGCGCCCGGCGCACGCTGGCCACGTGGTGCGGGTAGAGCGCGACGGCGCGCTCCCGCACGTGCGGGGACGGGCTCTCGCGGTGGTACACGTACACGGTGAGCGTGGGCACGAAGACGGTGCCCTGCACGGCCATCTGCCCCAGCAGCGTGGGATCCTCGTCCAGGTAGCAGCCGTGCTCGATCGAATCGACCCCGGCCTCGAGCGCGGTGCGCAGCCCGGGGCCGCCGAGGGCGTGGCACATCACGCGCCGCCCGAGGGCGTGCGACTCCGCCACCAGCGCTTCCATCTCCCCCAGCGTGAAGGCCGCGTCCAGCGGCCCGTGTCCCGCCCGCGAGCTCGCCCCGCCGGTGGTCGCGGTCTTGATCACGTCGGCGCCGGCGCGGACCATGGTCCGGACCACGTCGCGCACCGCATCGGGCCCGTTGGCCACGCTGTCCGGCAGCAGGGGATCGTAGGCGGCGCAGCACTCGTGGCCCGACGGGCTCACGCGATCGCCGATGCCACCGGTCGGCGAGATGATCTGCACGGCGAGCACGAGGCGCGGCCCCGGGATCAGCCCTTGCTCGATGGCGAGCTTGAAGCCCGCGTCGAGCCCGCCGGCGTCGCGCACCGTCGTGTAGCCCATGGCGAGCGTCTCCGCGAGCACGCGGGCGGTGCGGAGATGCGTGGTGCTCGCGGGCTCGTCGAGGCCCCAGCGGGTGGCCAGGCCGTAGCCGTGCGAGGCCAGGTGGTCGTGCGCGTCGATCAGGCCGGGGATGACCGTGCGGCCGCGCGCGTCGATGATCTCGGCGTCCGCGGGCCAGGACAGAGCCGCGCGAGGGCCCGCGGCGGTGATGCGGTCGCCGTCGATGACCACGGCGGCGTCCGGTACCGGGGTGGCGCCGGTGCCGTCGACCAGGGTGGCGCCGGTGAGGACGCGGATCATCGAGCGCGGGGCCGGCTCAGTCCGCGACGGGGCCGGCGATGGCCTCGGCCTGCGCCCGCGTCACCCCCATCGCCAGGCCCGCGGTCACCAGCTCCTCCCACGTGGCCACGTCCAGCGGGATGCCCGCGCGCTGCCGCGCCGCGCGCGCCTGCCGCTCGGGATCGCCCGGCACCAGCACCGGGCGGGCCGGATCGGCCGGCGGCGAGGCCTTCACGTAGCCCACGAAGCCGTCGATCTCGCGCCGCATCCAGTCCACGCCGGCCAGTCGGGCCGGATCGACGAGGACGCTGAACATGTTGTTGACGACGCCCCCGCGGCGCGGGTTCTCGGGCTGGATGGTCCCGCCGCCCGACATGGCGCCGGCCAGCAGCTCGGTGAGGACGGCCAGCGCGTACCCCTTGTGCGCGCCGAAGGGCAGCAGCGAGCCGCGCGGCTCCTGGTACATCACCGCCGGATCGGTGGTGGGCGCCCCCTGCGCGTCGATCAGGTTGCCGTCGGGCAGCCGCTTGCCCGCCCGCTTCGCGACCGCCACCTTGCCCATCGCGACGCCGCTGGTCGCCATGTCGAGCAGGAGCGGCGGCTGGGTGCCGGTGCCGGGCATGCCGATGCAGACCGGGTTGGTGGAGAAGCGCGCGTCGCTCCCGCGGAAGGGCGCGACCAGCCCCGTATGATCCACCACGTTCACGAAGTGGAGCGAGACGAGCCCGGCCGCGCTGGCCAGCTCGCCGTAGGCGCCGACCCGCCCGACGTGGTGCGAGTTCGCGAGCGTCACGACCGCCACGCCCGTCTCGCGGGAGCGCTCCATCGCCGCGGCCATCGCTTCGCCGGCCACCCGGCGCCCGAACCCGCGCTGGCCGTCGAACATGAGGAAGGCGCCGTCGTCCTTCACCACCTTCACGGAGGTGTTGGGGATGACGAGGCCCTCCTTCAGGTGCCGCACGTAGTGCGGGATCAGGCCGACGCCGTGGCTGTCGTGGCCCGCGAGGTTGGCGTCGACCAGGTGAGCGGCGACCAGGTCGGCCTCGGCGGGCTCGCTGCCGCCGCGGGCGAGGATGGTGGCGGTGAGCTGGCGAAGACGGTCGGAGGGTATGCGCATGGCGCCGAGACTACGTGCGAGCGGCGCTCGAATCAAGGCCGCGCGACCGCGGGCTCTCGATTCGTGCTAGAGTTCATCTGCCTCCCGCGGGCTCTCCTGGTTCGACGCGCCCGGCGTTGCGATCCCGTGGAATCTGGTCTTGCCCTGCCTCTCACGGTCAGGAACGGAGGATCCCTATGGCGGGCGGAGTCATCGTCGGCACCCTCCGGGAGCAGCACAAGGACCACATCGTCCTCGACAACGGCATCAAGATCTTTCTCACGAGCAAGCAGACCGCGGGCGGGATCAGCCTCGGGACCAGCTTGACGGTCGCGTACACCGCGAAGCGGGACGGCAGGAAAGTCGCGGACAATATCTGGAGCGGGCGCTGATGGAACAGGCGCTCACCCGAAAAGGGAGATCGCCATGTTCCAATCGAATTTCCTGATCGCCTTCGCCGTCCTGTTCGTCCTGTGGGCTCTCGACTTCTTCGTGCTCCGCCTGACCGGAGGCCTGATTCACGTGCTCCTGGTCGTGGGTGTCATCCTGTTGATCGTTCACTTCCTGCGCGGGCGGCCGTAGGCGCGCGACTCCCTCGCCATGTCCTTTGCCTGCAAGAGCGAACGACGCTGCGATCACTCGCTGAAGGACTGCTCCGCGGTGCGGGGCGAGTACTGTCTCGTGTGCCATCACAACTCGTCGCTCGCGAGCCCCGCCCGCGGCAGCGCCGCGGACGCCGGGAGTAGCGCCAAGCAGACCGGGCCGGGCAAGTAGGCGCGTCAGCTCCGTTCGCCGCCCCACTCCCGCCTGAGCTGCTCCCGGCTATACCCGGCCTGCTCGAGCTGCTTCATCACGAGCGACACGCTGGTGGCACTGAGCGTCTGGGGCCCGTGTCCGAGGACCACGACGTGATGGCCTCGAAGAGTGAAGTGCTTGTGCCCGTCGGCGCGCTTCACGCGGACGGCGCCCTCGCGCAGCAGCCATCTCTCGAGCTCTCGGCGCGTGATCACGGTCCGCCTCCGGCTCCCAGGATACCGCGCGCTCGCGTGGACGGCCCTTCCAGAGTGTGCTACGACCGGCTCACGGAGGGCACGGCCATGGTGGCGGGGAGATGGGGCCCGGCGCTCGTGATAGGGCTCATCGCGCTGGCGGCGGCGGACGAAGAGTACGTCATCTGGCGGAGCTCGACGCTGAACGCCCTCGAATGGACGCCCGCGAGCGGGGCGTATGCCTCGAGGGAGGCGTGCGATCAGGCGGTCGCTCGGCGGCAGGGACGGGTCGCCAAGGCGGTCGAGTTCCTGCGCCGGATCGGGGCGGACGACATCGTGCTGCGCGTGGTCGGCGACCGGGTGTACGAGTGTCGCCCCGCGCTCACTCGTCCGCCGGCGCGGCCTTCGAGGAGCGAGCCGGCTCAGTCACCCTGACCGAGTAGTCGCTTCCCAGGTGTTCGAAAGGGTGCCATGTAACCCCTTGGGAAACTGTGACAGTCTCGCTGGAACGCGGCTTGCTCGTCGAGTCTCTCCAGAAGGACCGATTGAAGGAGGTGCGTCATGACGCGGAGACTTCGCTGGTTGCTTGTCATTCCGGCTTTCACCCTGACGCTGGCTCTGACCTGCGGCGCGGCCGGCGCTGCCGACAAGGCCAAGGTAGACCGGGCGACCCACCAGGTGCAGCAGGGCGCCAAGGAGATCGGTCAGGGCAATGTCGGTACGGGCGTGAAGGAAACCGCCAAGGGTATCGGCAACACGGTCGTCGAGGGCGCCAAGTTCAGCGGTCAGACGATCAAGGAGTTCTTCACCGGCAAGTAGTGGTGGTGCCGGAGGGGGCCCCTTCTGAAGTCTAAGAGGGGGTCCCCTCCGGGCTGTCAGAAGGCGAGGGGAATCTCGCGCCCCTCGCGCAGTGAGCGCTCCGCCTCGACGCACACGATCACGCGCTTGCGCGCCTCCTCGCCCGACACCAGCGGCCGCCGCTCGCGAAAGGCCACCACGGCTTGCGCGAGCTGCGTCTCCAGCCTGGCGCGTGCGATCCATCGTGCCCGACCACCAGGCGCGGATGGAGCCCTCGCGTCCGACGACCTCGGTCACGTGGTGGTACTCGAAGGCGGCCAGCGTCTCGGTGACGATGGCGTAGGCCCCGCCGCGGAAGCGCAGGAGCGCGGTGAAGTTGTCCTCCATGCCTGCCTCCGGGCGCCGGCCGTTGCCGAGGGCCAGGACCGACACGGGGTCGCCCTGGCGCTCGAGGTACCACATGACGGAATCGAAGGCGTGGACGGGCTCCTCGAGAATCCAGGAGCCCACGCGCGATCGGTCGTGACGCCAGCCCTCGGCGCCGGGACGGTAGGGGAAGCGGAAGAGGGTATGGAGCGCGTACATGGGCTCGCCGATGTCGCCCGCGTCGATGATCGCCTTCACGCCGCCCCACTGGGTGGAGAGCCTCAGCTCGTGGCCGATCGTGAGGACCCGCCCGCTCCGGCGGGCCGCCGCGAGGAGGCGGTCGCACTGCTCCGGGGTGGCGGCCATCGGCTTCTCGAGCAGGACGTCCTTGCCGTGGTCGAGGGCGGCGCCGCCGATCTCCTCGTGCAGGTGGTTGGGGACCACGACGTCGGCCACGTCCACGTCGGCCCGCGCGAGGAGCTCCCGGTAGTCGAGGTGCACCGGCACGTCGGGGAAGTCGCGCCGCGCGGCGGCCGCGGTCGCCTCGCTCCGGCACGCGATCGCGGCCAGGACCGCTCCGGGCGCTTTCCGGATGGCGGTGGCGTGGTGCCGGCCCCACAGCCCGTAGCCGATCAGGCCGAAGCGCATGCTCATCCCTTGACCGCGCCCGAGACCAGTCCGCGCACGACGTACTTCTGCAGGAGGAGCACCAGCGCGAGCGTGGGCAGGAGGCCGAGCAGGCAGATCGCCATCATCAGGGTGAAGAACACGAAGTAGTCCGAGACGAGTCCGGCCAGGATCACCGGCACCGTCATCGCCTCGGGCCGGTTGACCACGATGAGCGGGATCAGCAGCTCGTGCCAGGAGATGATGAACAGGATGACCGCGCAGGCCGCCAGGCCGGGTGTCGAGAGGGGCAGGATCATCCGGACGAACGCGGTGAAGCGCGTGCAGCCGTCGATCCGGGCGGCGTCCTCCAGCTCCCCGGGGAAGGACGCGAAGTACGGCACCAGGATCATGATGGCGTACGGGATCAGGAAGCCGACCTCGGCGAGGATCACGCCGGTGAGCGAGTTCAGGAGCCCGTAGGTCCGGAAGAGGACGTAGAGCGGGACCATGAGGACGATCAGCGGCACCATCCGGCTCATGGCGCTCATCTGGAGTAACGTCCGCGTCCAGCGCACCCTCAGGCGGGCGATGGTGTAGGCCGAGAGGCTCGCCAGGGCGAGCGCGATCAGGGTGACCGCGACGCCGACGATGAGGCTGTTGAGGAACGCGGCGGGGAAGCGCTCGACCGATTTCGGCAGGTAGGACACCTGCTCGAAGATCGGCCCGCGCTGCGCGCCGGCGGAGAGGATGAGGCGGAAGTTGGCCGCGGTGTACTCGCGCGGCAGGAGCGCCCGCGTGTCTCCCTGGAGCGTCTTCTCCGACTGGACGCTCGACAGGATGAGGGGGGCCAGCGGCGCGACCAGGAACGTGATCGCCATGAGGTTCGCGATCCAGAGCGCCACCCGCCGCGGCCACGACAGATGGCGGCTCACCACTCCACCCGCCGGTAGACGAAGCGCACGTAGAGGAGCGCGAAGGCGCCGATGATCAGCGTGAGCCCCCACGCGGAGGCGGCGCCGAGGCCGATATTGAACGGCGGCTGGAACGTCATCTTGTAGGTGTACCAGGCCGCGACCCACGTGTCGTTGCCGGGCCCGCCCTGGGTGATGGCGAGGATCTCGTCGAAGACCATGAAGGCGAACGTGGTGCGGAGGATCAGCGTCACCGCGATGATCGGACGCAGCAGGGGCAGGGTGAGGCTCCAGAACGCCGCCCATCCCGACGCGCCGTCCACCTCCGCCGCCTCGTAGAGCTCGCGCGGGATGCCCTGGAGCGCCGCGTGGTAGAGGAGGATGTTGAACGGCGTGGTGCGCCACACATAGGCGGCGATCACCGCCGCCATCGCGAAGCCCGGGGTGCCCAGCCAGTTCACGTAGCCGTCGATGAGGCCGAGCGCCGACAGCGTGCGGTTGAGATAGCCGTACTGGGCGTTGAGGATGAACGACCAGAGGAGCCCGTTCACGATCGGCGGCACTGCCCACGGGACCAGGATCAGCACGCGGGTGACGCGCGAGAGCCACACCCGCTCCTCGTTCACGACGAGCGCGATGACGAGCGCGATCACCACCTCGAGGGCCACCGAGGCGGCGACGAAGACGAGCGTGTGCCGGAGAGAGAGCCAGAAGAGGTCGTCCCGGACGAGGCGCGCGAAGTTGGCCAGGCCCGCGAACGGAAACTCTCCCGTGCGGAGCTGTCGCAGGCTCACCTCGTGGAGGGAGAGGTAGCCCGCGTAGATGATCGGGTAGGCCAGGACCAGCGCCAGGCACAGGATCGACGGCGCGTTCATCAGCGCCGCGAGCCGCGCGGCCGACAGCTCGCCGCGCCGGAGCGCGGTTGCCGGGGTCACGGTGTGCCCCGCGTGCCCTGGGTCAGGGTGGGCCTCGTGCGGCCTGGGTCAGCGTGGAAGTCAGGCGCTCTTGGCCTTGGCGATGGCGGCGACCATGTTGTCACACGCCTGATCGGGCGTGATCTTGCCCTGCAGGCACGCGGTCAGCTCCACGTTCATGGCGTCGCTCCACCGCGGGTACCACTTCTGGGAGACGGCGGGCACCACGTCGGAGAAGTTGGACGCCCGCTTCCAGGCATCGAGGATCGTCGGCACGTCACCCCACTTCGCCCAGCCCTGCTTCAGGAGATCGCTCTCCATGACCGACTGGTAGCCGCTGCCGAGCATGGCGTCGGTCGCCAGGCGATTGGCCTGCGTATACAAGCCGTCCTTGGTACGACCGCCCAGGTACTGCAGCAGCTTCCAGGCCCACTCCTTGTTCTTCGTCGCGCTGGTGAGGATGTAGAGCATCGTGTACCCGATGGTCTTGCCGTCCCCCGGATGCCCGACGACGCGGCCCTTGCCGGCGATCGGCGAGTTGGCGGGGTCGTTCACGAGGCTCACGTAGTAGTGGTGGAGCGTGCCGAGATAGATGTGCTGGCCGGCATTGAACGCCTTCACCGCCGGGATGAAGCGGAGGTTGAGCGAGTTCGGATCCGCCAGCTCTTCCTTGAACGTGTTCTGCCACCACTTGAGCGTCTCACGCGCGATGGACCCGGCCCCGAGCTGGGGGACCAGCTGCTTGTCGAAGATCACGCCGCCCCGGTTGTGCGTCATGCTGAACCAGGTCGCCGGGAGCTGCTCGAAGCCCGCGCCGGCCACCCAGAGGATCGGATACTTGCAGACCCCGTCCTTCTTGGCCTTGTGGCATTGCTCGAGCAGCTCGGGGTAGCTCTTGAAGGGCTTGCCCTTGAACCCGGCCTTCGTGAGCAGCTCGTCGTTGTAGATGAAGACCCACACCGTGGAGAAGTACGGGAGCCCCCACGTCTTGCCTTCGCGCTGGGCGATGGCCTTCGTGAACGGCGTGAAGTCCCGGACGTACTGATCCACCCCGGGCAGGCCGTCGATGGGCGTGGCGATGCCCTGGTCGATGTAGCTCGCGAGGTACTGCATGGGCGACTGCGAGACGTCGACCGTATCGCCGGCCGCGTACATCGCGGTGAGCTTCGCCACCTGGGGCTCGACATTGGGCTCGATGATCTGGTTGACCTTGACCGACCAGTCCTGCTCGAACTGCTTGGCGATCTGCTCGTAGATCTTGCCGTACTGCCAGACCACGAAGGTGACGCTCGACGGGGAGCCGGCCGGGCGTGTCGCCCAGGGCGTGGCCTGCGCGCCGAGTGGGCTCGGCATCATCGACAACCCCGCCGCGGCGGCGGACGTGCGAAGGAACTGCCGGCGATCGAGCTGGGTGGGCGAGAACGGCGATCTGGCCATGGCTTCCTCCCGAGGAGGTTCACTCCTGAGCGACGTGTGGCGGTCCCGATGCTCATGCGCCACCGCGTGCGCCCGCCGGCATGCGGCGCGTGAAGGATAGGCGAACGGGGTTGCCCCGCGCAATAGCGCTCCTGCGGGCGCGGAGTATACTGCCACCAAGGAGGACACGTCATGGCCCCCAGAGGGTTCTCCCACATCGGCCTCTCGACGCTGGATCTCGACCGCACGCGCGACTTCTACGAGCACATCCTCGGATTCAAGCCGGTGCGCTGCGACATCCTCAAGGTCAAGGAAGGCGGACAGATTCGCCACATCTTCTTCGATACCGGGCGCGATCAGCTCATCGCCTTCATGGAGGCCAGTGGCGTGCCGGGCATACCGGCGGAGTACGACGCGGGGATCAACCGGGGGCTCGGGGTGCCGGGGGTGTTCTATCATTTTGCGTTCGAGGCGGGCTCCGAGGCGGCCTTGGACGAGAAGCGCCACGAATTGCTCGCCAAAGGTATCGACGTCACCGAGGTGGTGGACCACGACTGGGCCAAGTCCATCTACTTCAAGGACCGATGACACACTGGAGGGCGCATAAAACAGCGGATCTCCGCGTGTTGAGCCCGGCTAGTTGCATCACAGTTGCACTGCCACGCCTATCTTCCCGAGTCGGATCTGCTCGCCCTCGTCCAGCCACTTGGCGTACGTCTTGTGGAGCATCTGGTCCGAGGCCCAGCCCCCTTGACGGCGCACGAAGATGGGCTCCGCACCGCGGCTCAAGAGGATGCTGGCCATCGTGTGCCGCGAAGCCTTCGGCCCCTGGTGAGGGACCTTCGCGGCCTTCAGGACCTTGGCCCAGCGGATCTCGAAGTTCGAGGCGTTGCTCGGCTTGTCCGGGGTGACGCCGAACAGGAACCCGGAGATCCGGCCGATGGCGCGGATGCGTTTCACGAGATCCCGCGCGATCGACTCCTGCGGTCGCCACTCGCGGGACTTGACCGAGATGGGGCAGCCCAACTGCACCATCCGCTTCTTGCCTGTCTTCGGCGTGGTCAGGGACGACCGCGACCAGGTCTTGCTGACCGATACCGTCGCCCGATCCAGATCGAAGTCCTCGGCCTTGAGGGCCAGGAGTTCGCCCCGCCGCATCCCGGTCTGGAAGGCGACGCGGAGCATGGTCCCGAAGTGGATATCGCTGTACAGGCGATCCGCAGCTTCCAGGATGCGGACCTGTTGCTCGACCGTGAAGGGGACGACCTTCTCCTCCTCCAGTTCCTCGACGGTCTTGACGCGCGACTTGATCGAGATGGTGGTGGTGGGGTTGAAGGCCACGATCTTCTCCTCGATGGCCGCGTCGAAGATCAAGGACAGCGTCCCTAGCATCCCGCGGACGTAGCCGTCCCCGAAGTGCTGCCGCTTCTCCTCGACCCACTTGCGGATCTCGGCGGGCTCGATGGTGCCGATCCACCGCGCGCCGAACGTGGGGAGGATGTGCTTGAGGTTCAGCCGGTGGGCCATCCGGGTGGTGGGCTTGATCCCGGAGGGCTCGTACTCCACCACCCACCGCGTCGCGAACTCCTCGAAGCGGGCCGACCGGTGGTCCTGGATCACCTTGATGGCGGCCTGGGTGCCCTCGCGCTCCAGCTTGGTCTTCCACGCGAGCCCAGCCGCAGTGGCCGCGCCCTTGTCCGGGTAGTTCTTGGACTCGCGCCCCGCGGCCCCCATGCCGGGGACATTCACGCGGACCCGCCACTGCTGATCCGCCAGCGGGACCAGCGTGACCCCGCGGCAGATGTGGATGTTGCCGTTCGTCTTCTTGGTCATGTGTACCCTCCGGGCCAGAGCAGGCCCTTCCTAGGTTGTAGCAGAACTAATGCCCTTATACAATGCAACTGGCCGCGACTTGCCCTAAAAGACCTTGACAGCGGACTGCCTCGCGTGTAAGCGTGTTAATGCGGACGGAAACGAAGCATCGCCTGACGCCGGAGATCTCAAGTCACCGATGGCCCCGTCACGTTGAACTCGGGATGAGGGGATCGCCCCTCTAGAGTAGGTAGACAGCCCGCGCTGGGCTGGTCCCGAGTCAGATTGCGAGCCGTGCCCCAGAGGCTCCTCTCGAAAAACGAGAGGGGCCTTTTCCATGTCAGCAGCCACGCCGCGCACCGTCACACCCTTCCGCCAGTCCCGCATCGAGATCTCCGTGGATCTGTCGATCTCGGATCTCGCGATCTGGTCCGGGATCTCCCGCAACAAGATCGTAGGGCACCTGAAGGACCCCGTCGATCCGCTGCCGTCGTACAACTTCGGGCGCAAGCACCTCATCAACAAGCAGGAGTATCTCGCGTGGCGGACTCGCCGCTTCAGTACCGCCGCGCCGGATCCCGCCATCGTTCCGCCGCGGCGGCGCCGTCGGAAGTCTCGGGCGTAGGTCATGAAGTCCACGACGAAGTCCAAGCCCACCGCGGTCGCGGACAAGCTCGATCTGACCGCGCTGGCCGAGCGCTGCTGGGCGCTTCACCAAAGCATCGAGTCGAAGGCGGAGATCCTCGAGGTCTGCTACGTCGAGATGTTCAATCTCCTCACCCAGGCCAGGGATGAAGTCGGGCACGGCGGCTGGTTGAAGTGGCTTGCCAACAACAAGAAGATCTTGGGTTTCGGTGAGCGCCAGGCCCAGTACTACCTCCGCGAACCCGAAGCACGTGCTTCGGATTTGGCGCGGCATGCCGAAGGCGAGAAGAAGCGCCGGGCGCAGAAGAAGGCTGTCGAGCCCGAGTCGATGACCTTGGAGCAGGTCGAAGCGGACAGCAACCCCAAGATCATCCTCGGACTCCGCCGGTACGCGGGCTGCCTTAAGGGACGCACGTTCACCCCGGAGCAACTCAAGAGTCTCCGCGAAGTTCAAGATCAGATCAGCGCGGTGTTCGAGGCGCAGCCATGATCACCACGCCCCTCTTCGAGATCGACCCGCAACAGATCCACGTCGCGCCGATCCCGTCATTTGAGGTCGTCGCACTTCAGAAGGGCATGCCGCGCCATGGACTTCCCCACTGACGCGCGTCAACGCGGCACAGTCCTGAGGCGCTATGCCGACATGTCGATCTGCGTGGCCGCCCAGCCCATTGGCTGGTACTGGAACCTCGGCAAGCTGGCCGCGGTGATGGCGACGACGCTCGGCGATGAGTGGGAGCAGGCATACGGGGACCCGCTGCTCGGAATCTTCACAACGTCGCTGTGGGGGGCGAAGTGGAGCGGGAAGGGAACGCAGTACAGCAAGATCTACAAGTACCTTGGACTTACGAAGGGGTTCGGGCACGAGCACGTCCCAGAGGACGAGTACCAGCACATGCTTCGCTGGATGCGGACGCACCACATCAAAATTCCCGGATCGAGTTTCGCCGACCCGAGCAATCCGCGCATGCGCCGCATTCTGGCCTACCGGAAGGCGAGTGGAGACCCGACCGCGACGGTCTTCCACGGACATCAGCGCGGCGTATACTCCTGCCCCGCGCGTCCGACGTCGGAGCGCCCACTGGTGATCAAGGAATGGTACGAGCGCTGGGGGCTGCCGCGGTATCTGCGGCTGCGAGATCAGACGGCTCCCTATCAGAGTGGCCTGGAGGTGGCGTCATGACCACCGGGCCGATCGTTCCGCTCCGACCCTCTGGCCAGCCCGTGAAACTCGGCAAGGGCTGGGAGACCGGCTACGCCACGCTGCACATTCCGAATCCCCTCCTGCTCACGAGGACGTCGAGGGGTAGGTCATGACCCTGCCCGAGCCACTTGCCAGGCGTCAGGAGATCGCGGCCAAGTTGGCCGAGGTCGATGTCCAGATCCTCGCGACCGCGGTGCAGCCTGCCCCGGCGCAGGACCCTGACTCACTCATCACGATGGTGGAATGCGCCGAGCGGCTCGGGATCAAGTCGAGCTACGCCTACTCGCTGGCGCGCCGCGGGGTCATCCCGGTGGTGAAGATCGGGAAGCTGCTGCGGGTGCGCGAGGCGACGGTGCGGGAGATCGAGACCGGGCGGAGGCGCCTGTGACGCACTCACGCATAGGGTTGACCCCCAAACCGCAGCACTTGGAGGGGGGAATCAAGGCTCTGATGCGGGAAATGCCCAGTTTGCTGCTCCCTGACCTGGGAGATGACCTGGGGATCACTGTACGGGATCAGTACGTGCTCGGGGTGAGAACGCTGCCCATCTGGCAGGTCCCTCTAGCGCAGCCCCGGTATCCTGAACGCGATGGCCCTCGGGCTCGGCGAAAGCAGTACTGGTGTCCTCCGGGGTGCTATGCCGCCGTCCTGGCGAGTCGGTACCATCTGCTGCCCTTCACGCACGTGCTGGCCTTCGAGGCGCCCGCGGGCGTGTTCGAAGACTGGTGGGATCAGTGGCTGGATTGCCTGGTCGACTGGTGGGTGCTCACCGCGTCCTTACCGTTCCCGGAGCAGGCGATCTGGGTCGGCGCGATGGCGGATCGTCCCGCTGGTCGCATTCCAGGATCAGGGGAGGACCCGCACGTCCACCTCCTGGTCGGCAATGTCCCTGAGGCGGATCTCCTCGCGGCGGTAGCCCGCTGGCCGAAGGCTCCGCCCGACGCGAAGCCGTGGATCACCCTCACGCCGCTCGATCACGTCTGGGGGAAGCTCCACTACACGCTGACGCAGTCGCCAGTCCCGAAGACCGCGGCGCACTACATGGCGCGGCGGAAGCTCGCACATTCCAAGAACCAGGATTCTCTGATCCTGCCGCTGATCGAGTCGCCGACCCTGGAGGCCTACACCCAGTTCCAGCGCCACCGGCTCGCGCTCCACCGCTCCCGGACATTTGGCCGCACGCGCGGTCTCGATCTCGTGAACAGGAGGAAGCCCATGTGGTGT
>WNFD01000438.1_pt1 | contig 41039 bp, 40 predicted proteins | sample 5400491 | NCBI WGS metagenome assembly WNFD01 (sample SAMN13153343, study PRJNA577476) | soil metagenome | isolation source: 120 cm saprolite under Douglas fir tree site 2 hole 2 replicate 2 | place: USA:California | collected 2015-04-18
CGTTCATTCTGCAACGCAACGGTCTGCGCGTTGATCACCTGGAGATAGGTATCCACACCACCCTTGTAACGGTTCGTGAAAAGCTGCAGAGATTCCTGCGCCGAAGCTGTTGCTTGTTGTTGTTGCTGCGCCTCGTTGTCGAGAATCCGCAAGGCAGCGAGGTTGTCCTCCACTTCCTGAAAAGCAGTGAGCGCCGTCTGCCGGTACGTCGCTACCGTTCCGTCGTAATTGGCCACCGCTGTGTCCGAACCCGCGCGCCGGCGGCCACCATCAAAAAGCGTTTCTATCATCTGAGGACCTACCGCCCAGAAACGACTGGGCCAGTTCATCCAATTCAGAATCGAAGTTCCTTCCAGGCCCGCAGAGCCGTTCAGTGTGAGAGTTGGAAAATATGCGGCGCGAGCAATCCCAATTTGTTGGAAGGCTTCCGCTACACGCCTCTCCGCTGCGGCGATGTCCGGACGCCGTTCGAGGAGTTCCGAAGGTAGAGCTCCCGGAATCGTGGGCGGCTGGAGATCGAGCGGTGCTGAGGCCAGGTTTAGTTCTGCCGGCGGTTTGCCAATTAGAATGGCGATGGCGTGCTCAAATTGCGCCCGCGCGATGGTGACGTCGGTGTCCTGCACGCGCGTGGTGTCCAGTTGGGTCTGGGCCTGTGCCACATCGGACTTGGGAGCCACGCCGCCCGAGAATCGGTTCGTCGTCAGTTGGAGTGCGTCCGTGTAGGCTTTTACGGTGTCGTCCAGAAGCCGCTTTTGCGCATCCGCGCTCCTCAATTCAAAATAGTCGATCGCCAACTCGGCGTGCAGGCTCAGACTCGCCGTCGCATAGTCTGCTGCCGTCGCTTGAGTTTCCTCACGTGCGGCGGCCACCGTGCGCCGGACGCGTCCCCACAGATCGATTTCGTACGACAAGTCGATTGGCAGTACGAAGTCACCCGTGTTTCCCGTCGTTCTCACGTACGGACGATTTCCCGAAGCATGGATTGCGCTGATGCTGGGCCCGGTGGAGATCGTTGGGAACTGAGCGGCGCGATTGAAGCGAACTGTTGCGCGTGCTTCCCGCAGGCGCGCTTCCGCGACCTTCAGGTTCTGGTTGGAAACCGTGAGCTGCTCCTCCAGCGCATTGAGCTGCGGATCGCCGTATACCTCCCACCACTTGCCCCGAAGTGCTTGATCTTCTGGTTGCGCCGGTTTCCATTGCCCGGCTTCCTTGAATGATTCCGGCGGCTCCTCCTTAAAGCTGGGCGTTGTCGGGACTGTCGCCTTTGTGTACTTGGGGCCGACTTCGCACCCCGCGAGCAGGAGCACGACTAGCAACGCAATCAACCCCGCGACTATGGGACGGATGAATTTCATTTCTCAGTTCCCCGTCCGCGGATCGGCGATCTTCACTTGCGTGCCGCTGATCAGAGAATCCGGCGGACTCACGATGACGGCGTCCGATCCTTCAAGTCCGGAAACAATTTCTACCGAGTTCCCGTAGTCGCGACCCATCTTCACCGAAACGAGTTCCACCTTGCCGTCGCGGACAACTCCAACCTGCAATCCTTCCTTTCGAAAGAGAAGCGTGTTCGAGGGTACGGTTACAGACTTCGTGGATTCGGGAAGTTTCATATGGACGAATACGTACGCACCTGGCAGGAGCCGGCCTTTCGGGTTGTCGACGTCGACTTCCGTGAGCAGGGTGCGCGATGCGGAATCAATCGCGTTGGCGTTGCGAACCAGCGTCCCCTTGAATACCTCCCCTGGAAATTCGTCGAGCGTAAGCGTGGCCGATGCCCCGGTATTCGCCGCGCGGGAATAGACTTCGGGGATGGCCACAAAGACGCGCAGCTTGTTGATCGACGCGAGATGAAACAATTCCTTCGGAGCGCTCGCACCTGCGTCGATCAGTGCGCCGACGTCCGTGTTCCGCGCCGTAATGATTCCATCGAACGGCGCATAGATTCTTTCAAACGCTTGCAACTCTTCGAGCCGGCGCACGTTCGATGCGCTCGCGTCCGCAGCCGCTTTCTTCGCCGTCAGATCGCTCTTGGCCTGGTCCGTTTCTTGCTGAGAGACTGAACCTGTGCTGACCAGGAACTCCCAGCGGGCGGCGGTTATCTTCGCGATGTTGTAGTTGGCCTGCGCGGTTTCGAGGTCCCCCCTAGCCTGCTGCAACTGCTGGTCGACTTCGGGCGTCTCGATTTCCACCAGCAACTGGCCCCTTCTTACTCTCGCTCCGATGTCCGCGTACCAACGCTTTAGGTAACCATTGGTTCGTGCATAGATGGGAGCATCGATCTACGCCACCGTATTGCCGGGGAGAGCGATTTCCTGAGCCGGAGCGTCTGCAGCCGGATGAACGACGCTTACGTTCGGAATCGCTGCTTCTCTCGTCGCGTGAGTGACTGCGGCTTCCGCGTTCAGTCGTGATCGAATCCCGAGGAAGATCACCAGCCCTGCAACAATCGCGGCCGTTACGGGAACCCACCACGATACGCGCCGTAGCCCCGCCTCCGGGTTGTGCGCACCCTCCGCGGCCTGCGGCGATTCCTGTTTTGGTGTCTCTTGGTTCTCTGTTGCCTTCACATTTTTCATTTCCGCGTTCATTGGTTACCTCTCCCTTGCTTAGCCATGAATCTGTTCCGCGCTCGCTTCTTCGGGTAAGTGCAAGTCGGCAGGATCGCGTTTGCTGTGCAGTAGACTGAAGACCGCGGGCACAAAGACCAGAGTCGCCACAGTCGCGCACAGCAACCCGCCGATGACTGCGCGTCCGAGCGGGGCGTTCTGTTCTCCCCCGTCGCCCGCGCCCAACGCCATCGGAATCATCCCGATAATCATCGCCAGCGCCGTCATAAGAACCGGCCGGAACCGGGTGAATCCCGCCTCCACCGCCGCAGCGGCCGGGTCGCCGTGATGCAAGAGGCGCTCCTTTGCGAAAGCTACGACAAGAATGCTGTTGGCTGTCGCCACGCCCATGCACATGATCGCTCCCATGAGTGCGGGCACGCTGAGTGTGGTGCGTGTGACGAAGAGAAAGAGGACGATTCCAGCGAGAGCCGCAGGCAGAGCCGTGATGATGATGAACGGGTCCAGCCGGGACTGGAAATTCACCACGATCAACAGGTACACCAGGATTACGGAGAACACCAGCCCGCCCAGCAGGCCGGTGTACGAGCTGTACATCGTTTCGAGCTGGCCCCGAACCCGAATGAAGCTCCCCCGAGGCAAGGAACCTCGGTTTTCGTTTACGATTCGATTGATGTCCCGCCCGACCGCTCCGAGATCGCGATCCTGCACGTTCGCGTAAATGTCCACCACCCGCCGGATATTGTAGTGATTGATCACCTGCATTTCGCTCGTGCGATTGATGGTGGCGACATCGGCCAGGATCGCCGGGCGACGCACGCCACTCGCGGTAATCGGCACGTTTTGCAGGTCCTGCAGCGACTGGACCGCGTACTGGGGAGTCTGTGCAACAAGGTTGTAACTCGTGCCGTTCTGGTAGTTCAGAAAAAACATCGGCGTAATCTGGAAACTTCCGCTGAGCGAGTTCAGCATGCTGTTCGCGACGTCCCGCTCCGTGAAGCCGCCTTGCGCTGCTTTGGTGCGGTCGATCGCCACTTCATATTGAGGGTAGTCAAACGCCTGCTGGATGCGGGCATCGGCCACACCGGGCACTTGCCTCAATTCGCTCAGCATCCTATCCGCGACTTGGCGATTCCCTTCCGTGTCGGCCCCTTCGACTTGAATGTCGACCGGAGCGGGAAGCCCGAAATTCAATATCTGGGTCGTGATATCCGCAGGCAGAAAATAGAACGTGGTCCCCGGGAATTCCGCGGGCAACTGCTTTCGCAAGTTACGCACATAGCCGGCAGTCCCGTGATGATGCTCGTTCAGAGTGACGAGAATGTCTGCGTCGCCCGCACCGATCAGGCCCGAAGTGCTGTGCATGTAGTTGATCGTGCTGTAGGGCAATCCGATATTGTCGGAAATCGTGTCCATTTCGTTCTCGGGAATCGCCCGCCGGATGGACCCTTCCACCAGATCGCAGAGTTTCGCTGTCTCCTCAATGCGCGTTCCCGTTTTCGCGCGGAGGTGAAGAATGAATTGGCTTGCTCGCGGTCGAGGATTGGAACGCTGCCGCGCACGCGCTTGCGGGTGATGGCTCCGGGTCCGTCGCTTCTCGGAATTGCGCCCGACCTTGCCTTGAACTCCGTTGTCGGCACTCGCAGCACGCCGCGAGTGGACAGAATCACCGCCCGCTCGATCACGTTTTGTAACTCGCGAACGTTTCCAGGCCAGTGATAGCGCATGAGGGCGCTCATCGTTTCCGCTGGAATGATCTCTATCGATTTGTGCATGCGCCGGCTGAAGAGTTCCGCGAAATGACGGACGAGCAACGGCACGTCCTCGGGACGCTCGCGCAGCGCCGGGACGTGGAGAGGAAAAACATTCAAGCGATAAAACAGGTCGGAGCGAAATCTTTGTTCCTCCACCATCTCCGCCAGGTCCCGATTCGTCGCCGCAATCAGGCGCGCATCCGTACGCAAAGTTCGCGAACTTCCGAGCCGTTCGAATTCCCTTTCTTGAAGCACTCGCAGCAGCTTTGGTTGCAGCTCCAGAGGAATCTCTCCGATCTCGTCGAGGAATACCGTTCCTTGGTGTGCCAGCTCAAAACGCCCGATCCGCTGCGCGATCGCCCCGGTAAAGGCTCCCCGCTCGTGCCCGAAGAGTTCGCTCTCGAGTAGTCCGGTCGGAATCGCCGCGCAATTCACTTTCACGAAGGCGTTCGAACTCCGTCCACTCAGGTTGTGAATCGCACGCGCGACCAGTTCCTTCCCGGTACCCGTCTCTCCATAAATGAGAACCGTCGAGTCGGTAGGCCCAACGGTCTCGATTTCCTTCAACACTTTCTTCAGCGCGTCGCTCTTTCCGACGATTTCGTCGAACATGGACGTTTCGTCGATCTCTTGCCGCAACGCCACGTTCTCCTGATAGAGCTGGTCCTTCAGTCTGTTGATTTCCGCGAAAGCGTCTTCGAGCGCCTTCCTTGATCGATGCTGCTCGGTGATGTCCATGTGGGTTCCCACGAACTCAACCGGATTCCCCGCAGCGTTGTTGACCGGGTGGCCCACTACGTGAATGTGCCGAATCGACCCATCGTCCAGAATGATCCGATAGTCGGTCTCAAAATGGCTTGCCTCGCGGATCGCCTTGCCAATTGTCTCCTCAAACGATGGCTGATCGGCAGGGTGCACCCTGCCGAGTACCATTTCGAGAGTCAATTTCGTTTTCGCTGGGTCGAAGCCGAAGATGCGAAAGCTCTCTTGGCTGAAGAAAACTTCTCCTGTCGAAACGTTGCGGGCCCAACTCCCGGTATGGCTGAGCCTTTGGCCCTCCGCCAAATAGGCTTCGCTCCGCCTCATCGCTTCTTCCGCTTCTTTTCGCTCCGTAATATCGCGATAGATCCCGTAAATTTCCGGCGAGCCTCCGTTGACCGACACAGGGGCTGCTACAAATGACACAACGAGCCGGGAGCCATCTTTTCGTTTGCGGGTGAGTTCCGCATCCACCCGCTCCCCACGCTCCAGCGCTTCCCGCAACCGTTCCGACTCGTCCCAGAATCCGTCGGGGACGATCAATTCGCTGATGTTGCGTCCCAGCGCCTCCTCGACTGTGAAACCGAACAATTTGGTGAATTCCCTGTTCGCGCGCAATATGCGGTTCTCGATGTCGCGCAGAACGATGGCTTCCGGCGCCAATTCGAACAGCTTCTCGAAGTGCGCCTTCTGTTTGCGCAATTCCTCTTCGCCGCGCTTGCGTTCGGTAATGTCCATCGTTGTGCCGATGAACTCGATGAGCTCACCAGACTCGTCGACGACGGCGCGCCCGATGCCGTATACATATTTCACTGTTCCGTCAAGAACGACGATGCGGTACTCCTGCTCAAAATCTCTCTTCTCGCGGACCGCCCGGTCGACCACCCGTTCAAGCAGCGGCCGGTCCTCGGGATGAACTCGGCTCCAGAACAATGCCGCGGATGGCTTCTCGGTATCCGGATTGAAATCGAGTATTCGGAAATGCTCCCGCGACCAGCGGACTTCCCCGCTGGCAATGTTCCACATCCAGCTGCCCGCATGACTCAGCTTCTGTCCTTCCGCCAGGAACAGTTCGTTTCTCTTCTGTTCCTCGTCACGCAGCGCATTGTCAACCGCCAGCGCAACTTGATCTGCAACAAGCGACAGGTAACGCATTTCTTCGGGAGAATAGGCCTTGGTGTGCTGTGCGCCGAAACCTAAACTGCCCAATCGTCGGTATGCCGTCGTCAGCGGCAGGATGCAGGCGGAGTGCATGCCGTAGCGCTCGTAGACTTCCATCATCCGGGAAAACCGCGTTTCTTCGTCTCGCGATGACACGAGCACCGGCACTTGGTGTTGATACACCCACCAGGTGATCGTTTCTTCCGTTGGGAAATCGGCAGGGATCGCGAACCCTGGACCCTGCATCGTCTCGAGAAGGGCGGTTTCTACTTTATTTGCCGCCTCGTCGTACAGAAACAGCGCTACAAAGTCGAAGTTCACGACCTTGCGCAGTTCGTTGGCCAGAACTCGGAACAGTTTCTTCGGATCGCGATGTTCGTGGATAGCCCGTGACACGCGAAACAGCGCCTCATGCCGCGCCAAGAGGGATTGCTCCGGTCCACGTTGTGCTTCTTGCGTCAAGCCCTCATCCACCCCAGACCCCTCTGCCTGATCCAGGATCACCCTTCTCCACCACTTCCAACTCTAGCGAAAGGCCAGCTTCGACGGCAAGAGTTCCCGCCGTACGTGGAAGGTCGGTTCGCCCGGGTTAGCCCCATAAAATTTTTTATCCCTTCTTCAAGGAAGCTAGATCAATCACAAAGCGGTATTTCACGTCGTTCTTGAGCATGCGCACGTAGGCCTCATTGATTTTCTGAATGGGAATAACTTCCACATCTGCGGTGATGTCGTATTCGGCGCAGTAGTCAAGCATTTCCTGAGTTTCGGCAATGCCTCCGATGAGGGACCCCGACAGCGACCGGCGTTTCAGTACCAAGTTCCCTGCGGCAACGCTGGCCGGGATCTCCGGCAATCCAACCAGGGTCAATGTGCCGTCCCGCTTCAACATCGACAGATACAGGTTCAGATCGTGATCTGCGGAGACCGTATCTATGATGAAATCGAAGCTGTTCGCGTGGTCCTTCATCGCTTCGGTATCTTTGGATACCACCACTTCGTCGGCGCCAAGCTCTAGAGCATCCGCTTTCTTGTCGGGTGACGTCGTGAATTGCACAACGTGTGCCCCAAATGCGTGCGCGAATTTGAGTGCCATATGCCCAAGACCGCCTAATCCCACGACCCCGACCTTCTGCCCTTTTTGGACTTTCCAATGACGCATCGGGGAATACGTGGTGATGCCCGCGCAGAGCAGTGGAGCAGTGGCCGCCAGTGGAAGTTTCGGAGATATTTTCAGTACGAACGCTTCGTCCACGACGATATTGTTCGAATAACCTCCGTACGTCGGTGCGCCGTTCTTGTCGCGGCTGTTGTACGTAAAAACGATTTGGTTTTCGCAGTATTGCTCCTGCGCATGCCGGCAGCTCGCGCAGGTGCCGCACGAGCCGACCATGCAACCCACGCCCGCCAGATCGCCGACCTTGAACTTCTTTACATCTTTGCCCACCCCCGCCACTCGGCCTACGATTTCATGGCCCGGCACCATCGGGAAGATGGACCCGCCCCACTCATCGCGGACTTGGTGCAGGTCTGAATGACATACGCCACAGAACTCTATATCGATGGCTACATCATTCGGCCCGGGATCCCGGCGTTCGAATTGGAACGGTTTCAGGGCGGACTTTGCCGCTTCCGCCGCGTACCCCACAGACTTCGTCATCACTCTTCTCCTGCCTTTCTTAAATCCTTCGCAAACTCATCGGAATACATTTGTCCTGGCGAGGTCGATGACCTCATCCCCTCGTCCGTCCAGCACTGCCTTGATCATGTACAGTCCGAAGCCAACCATCTGGTCCAGCTGGATCGAGGGTGGCATCGACAATTCCTGCCGGTTGACCAAAACTTCGACCAGCGCCGGTCCGTCATGTTCGAGCGCTTGTTCCAGCAGAGGCGCGACCTGCTCGGGAGTCTCAGCTTTCAGTCCGAGAATGCCGGCTGCCTCCGCCATCCGCGCAAAATCCGGATTGATGAGTTCAGTCGCAAAGTCCAAAATCCCTGCCGCTTTCATCTCAAGTTCAACGAAACCCAGTGAACTGTTGTTGAAAACGACGACCTTCACAGGCAACTGAAGCTGCCGGACAGAGAGCAAATCCCCAAGGAGCATTGCCAATCCTCCGTCGCCCGACAGGGTGACGACTTGCCGGCCCGGATGACTCAACTGTGCCCCGATGGCCTGTGGCAGTGCGTTGGCCATCGAGCCGTGACTGAATGATCCGAGCAGCCGCCTCTTCCCGTTCATCCGTAGATACCGCGCCGCCCAGATTGTGGGCGTTCCGACATCACAGGAGAAGATCGCGTCCGACGAAGCCAGTTCGTCGAGAACCTTGGTTACATATTGCGGATGGATAGGTTTTCGCCCGGTATCGCCAGTAGCTAATTCGTCCAGCCCCTTGCGGGCCCTTCCATAGTGCTCGAGCGAATCAGTTAAGTGAGATCCATCATTTTTCGTAACTAGCTTGGGACTGAGCGCGGCCAGCGTGGTTTTCACGTCTCCGATTAACCCCAAATCGACCTTCGTCCGGCGGCCAATCTGTTCACCGCGAACGTCGATCTGAACGATCTTGACGTGTTCGGGGTAGAACTGCTGATAGGGGAAGTCTGTTCCCAACATCAATAGCGCGTCGCAACTCATCATCGCGCGATAGCCGGAGGAAAATCCCAGAAGTCCTGTCATCCCGACGTCGAAAGGGTTGTCGTACTCGATAAACTCCTTGCCGCGCATGGTGTGTACAATCGGGGCCTGTAGCTTGCCCGCCACCTCCATCAGCTCCGCGTGCGCGCCTGAACAACCTGCTCCGGCCAGAATCGTGACTTTCCGCGCGCCATTCAAAACTGCCGCTAATTCATCGATCCCGTTATCAGAAGGGCATACGCTCGGCGAAGGCACGGGAAAGCGCAACCGCGGTTCACTCACTTCCGTTTCCCGCAAAGCGATGTCACCGGGCAGAACGACCACGGATACCCCGCGGCGGGAGATTGCTGTCTGCATCGCGATCTCAAGAATCCGGGGCATCTGCTCGGGATGCGAGACAAGCTCGCAGTAGTGACTGCATTCTCGGAACAGAAGTTCCGGATGGGTCTCTTGAAAATAACTGCTGCCGATTTCCCGGCTCGGAATGTGTGCTGCGATAGCAAGAACGGGAACCCGGCTGCGCTGTGCGTCATACAATCCGTTAATCAAATGCAGGTTTCCCGGCCCGCAGCTTCCGGCGCACACGCAAAGCGTTCCCGTCAAATGCGCTTCGGCTCCGGCTGCAAAGGCTGCCGTTTCTTCGTGCCGAACAGGAACCCAGCGGATGTCATTTCTTTTGCGGATTGCATCGGTGATGCCATTCAAGGAGTCTCCGGCAACGCCGTAGACCCTTGTCACTCCCGCCGCAACAAGAGTCTCAACCAAAAGTTCCGCTACCCGTTTCTTGCTCATGCGTGGTTTCCTCCGGATTTTGTGCACCCACCTAGATGCAAATGGGCGCTCACGTGAGTTTCTGTAGTTTCCACCCGCACCCTCGCTGAATCCCTAGCCGCCCGAAAATGCAGGACGACCAGTAGAGCCACGCTCAATCCCGCCATGGCTGCAGCAAATAGAAAAATCGACGGGTACCCAGCCTCCTTCACGACTACGCCCGCCACCGGTCCTGAAACTCCTAGAGAAAGATCCACGAAAGCCGTGTACATACCCAGGGCCGAACCGCGGCTTTCAAGTGGCACTTTTCCTACAGCTTCCACACCGAGTGCCGGGAATACGAGTGAGAACCCGAAACCAGCGAGCGCTGCACCGGCATGTGCAATCTCCGGCGTTGAGGCCAAATAAAGGACAATGAGACCCGCGCATTCAACCGCCAATGACGCAATCGCAACCGGATAGCCGCCCCATTTGTTGACCGTCCACGAAAGCAAGAGCCGTGCAGCAACGAATGAGCCACCGAACAGCGTCAAGGACAGCCCTGCGTTCGTCCAGTTCCGGTTGGCGTAGTAGAGGGAGACAAAGGCGGCGATGGTTCCGAACCCAATGCCCCCCAGCGCGAGACCCAATCCGTCCGCGAGAACTCGTCCTAAGACTTTTCTGAAGGCCAAGATTCTTCCCGCACCAACAGCGACAGCGGGAATCCCCGCCGCCCAAAGAAACGCCGTGACGGCAACGGCGGCACTTGTAATGCCGATAGCCCCAATGCCGGAGTGGTTTTCGAGCCAGACGCCCAGAGAGGCGCCCGCTGCGATCCCGCCAAACGATCCAATTCCACTCCAGGAAATGACTTTGGCCTCGGAACCTCTTCCAAGGCGGACGATTCCCCACAGCGTGGAGCCCGTGGCGACCCAGCTTTCTCCAAACCCCAGAACCAAACGACTCATCAGCAGTAGGGAAAGGCTTGCCGGTGGCTTGTTCTGTATCACAACGGCGACCACAAATATCAACCCACTTAGACCGCAAGCGAATAGGCCAAAGCGCGCCGTACGCTTCGCTCCGATCGTGTCGCCCATGCGCCCTGCGAAGGGTCGGCTCGCAAGCGTCGCCACATACTGCGCGCTGATCGCCAATCCCGCGACAACAGCGTTGAAACCCAGCTGCAAGTGGACGAAACGAGGCACCACGGCCAACTGCAGGCCGATGGTCAGATAACAAGCAAAGATGAGCACCGCAGGAACGCTCGGAGAGCGCACCCGACTCAGGCACTTCCAAAGACTTGATTGCAATTCTCACGATGGTTCTCACCCTCTGTTTTCGATGTGGGGGCACCGCGACAGTTGCTATGTCAAAGAGAAAAGCTGTAATGCCAGGTGCAAGTCCTGAAGAGAGAAAAAGATGCGGCGATCCCGTTATGTCGAATCATCACCGATGGTCGAAGCCCCGAGCAGCCGTGACACTTCTCATTTCATCGCTTCCATTGAAAAGATAGTCTTCGAGAACGACATTGAAGAAAGACTTCTCAAATTCCGTAACTCTTAAGTCTCGCGCAATCTGAACATTGCGGGAACCAAACAAAGTGCCCGCTGCGCGAATTGATCAAATCGCCCCGTTCCAGGGAGGAATCTCCCGAGTTACTTTTCCCTTGTACATAGTCGGGACGGGACAGGCGGGATAGAAATCCTTCTTGGGATTTCTAGTTAACAATAACACCCACCCCTCCCCCTATGTTTTTTGTAAGTGTTCATTCTAAAGGGAGTTAAAGTCCTTTGTTTTGATACACTTTTGCAAGTGTTGATTCTAAAGGGAGTTACGTTGCACCAAAATTGTGCAAAATGGGCTCCTCCCCCCTGTTTTTTATAAGTGTTCATTCTAAAGAGGGTTAAAGTCCTTTGTTTTGATACACTTTCATAAGTGTTCATTCTAAAGAACTTAGAGGGAAGCGGAAAATGGAAAGGTGAGACTCGAAAATTGCCAATCATAGGTGAAGCGGCCGCGATGTAGGCTGCTCCCCGAGAAGCTCCCCGGCAGGGTCGGGGCAGGCAAGGTAGACGTCCTGCACGGAGACGAAAGACACAGGAAGCAGGTCGAGGATGAGGAGTAGCTAACACGGGGCAGGATAGCATGGAGGGTTGGATTGCCTAAGGGTTTTGCAGGGAATGGCGAGAATTGAGCATCGGACTGCTACGCAGGCGGGGTTAACGGTTTCGGCGGGGGCAAGACGGAGCGCAGAACGGCTGGCAGCGTGTATGAAAATCGCAACCTAGAATCAACCCGCCGCGGCGGGCTCGGCTCCTTTCTTCCGAGCTCTGGTCGTTCAGCGTGCGTGAACGACGTGCCCTTGTTAAGAATAGGTGTATCCAGCAGTTTCCTGCCCCGCAACGTCGTGTCGGTGATTGCGTGCCCCAGAGTACCCGCTCGATTGCTCCCGGACTGACGCTTCTGCTGTTCTGCTCGTCGTTATCGTCTATCGCGAAGCGGCGCACGACTCGCATCGCTCGACTGGCAACCACTGCGTAGAACTGTCATGCCTTATCCGAATTCAAAGTTGACTGGCCATTGCTGGAGAGATCCTGTCGGTCGAGCGCGATTCGCATGGCTTCAGCCAGGTGAACCGCCTTTCGTCCAGTGGCCTGAAAAATCTGCTCACGACAGCTAAATCCGTCGGAGACAATGAGCGTGTCCTGCGCAGCGCTTCGCACAGCCGGCAGCAGCACTCGCTCACCCACAGCCTGTGACACCGCAAATTTGTCCCTCTCAAATCCAAATGGTCCGGCCATTCCACAACACCCGGAATCGAGCGATTGCAAATCTGCGCCCATTTTCCGGAGCAACGATTCTTCGTCATTCATCTTCATCAAGGCTTTGTGGTGACAGTGGCCGTGGAGTAGAACTTTTCCGGAAAGCTGCGGAGGCTGATATCCAGGCGCATGCCGTTCCAGGAACTCGCTGAGCAAGAACGTTTGGCGCCGCAGCCGGTTGGCGCGCTCTTCCGCAGGGAACAAGTTTTGCAACTCGTCCCGAAAAACGGAGGCGCAGCTGGGCTCCAGCACTACGATCGGCAATCCAGCGTCAATCTGCTCACCAAGAACCTGCATGATCTGTCGCAGGTAGCTCTTCGCCCTATCGATCATGCCAAAGTCGTATAGAGGCCGCCCGCAGCAGAGATGGCTTCGAGGAATTCGGACGGTGAAGCCTGCGCGTCGCAATACTTCGAGGGCGGCTCGACTCGTCTCCGGGTGAAAGTAGTTGTTGAAGGTGTCTACCCACAGAACCACTTCACGGCCGATGTGCCGGGAAGAATTCGCCGCGTGCCCGGTCTCTTCCCCGCAATTGGGAACTCCGTGTTTTCGGGCCCACTGTCGGAAGCTGCTCGGAGCGAAGCGAGGCAACTCCCGCTCGGGGGCCAATCGCAACGCGCTACGTAGCAATCGGTTGAACCCGGGTGAGCGGCTGAAAAAGTTGGCCATCCTCGGCGCCATCGACGCGAGCCTCGCCCACCGGTCGATCATTCCAAAGGCATAGGCGTGCAGTGGCCGAGATTTTCCCTCGTAGTAGTGGGAGAGGAACTCTGCTTTGTACGTGGCAATGTCCACGTTCGCCGGACATTCCGATTTGCACGCCTTGCAGGCGAGGCACAGATCAAGCGCTCGCTTGACGGATTCGCTCTGCCAGCCCTCGCGCACCACTTCGCCCTGGAGCAGTTCAAAAAGCATGTGGGCACGCCCGCGGGTACTGTGCTCTTCCTCGAGCGTCACCATATAACTCGGGCACATCGAGCCGCTGTCGTGCTTCCGGCATGCGCCAAGCCCGATGCATCGCAGTGAGGCCTTCGCGAACGATCCGTCGTCGTCAGGAAACTTGAAATGAGTTTCCGGCTCGAGCGGCTTGTAGTCGGCCCCGAGCCGCAGATTCTCCGTGGGGAGATACGGATCAACGACTTTGTGGGGATTCAGGTTATTGTTCGGATCCCAGATTGATTTGAATTCCCGGAAGGCATTGACCAGTTCGGGCCCGAACATTTTTGGAAGCAAGGCACCACGTGATTGCCCGTCCCCATGCTCACCGGAGAGCGAACCACCGTAACCGACCACGAGGTCCGCGGCTCTCTCGACAAATTCGCCGTATTTGCGAATGCCACCTTCGCTCTGCAGATCGAAGCTGACGCGCATGTGAATGCAACCATGTCCGAAGTGTCCGTAGAACGCCCCGCGGTAGCCGTATTCATCCATCAGCTTTCGAATGTCGCGCAAATAAGATCCAAGTTTCTCGGGGGCGACGGCCGCATCGTCCCACCCTTCCCATTCGGCAGGAGCGCCCGGAGCAAAAGCAGCGGCGCGTGGCCCTGATTCGCGTATCTGCCAAACTGCCCTTGCTTCCTTGTCCGTGTAGAGCCGCAACGCCGGTGGGTTGGGAGCCCTCTGCAGGCGATCGATCAATTGCAGTGCAAGGTTCTTCGCGTCGTTCGGGTCATCCGCTCCGAATTCAACGAGCAAGTACCCGCGTCCTTCCGGCAGGAGATCGAGATTCGGTGCTCCTTTTCTCCTGAGGCCATCGACGATGCTTCCTTCAAAACCCTCGAGGCCGATCGGATGGAACGGCAAGATTTCCGGGACGTGGTCCGCGGCGAGAAAGGCATCCCCGTACCCTAGTGCGACCAGGACCCTGTGCGGCGGGCTGGGGATCAGCTTCAGTTTCGCTTCGAGGACAACGACGCAAGTGCCCTCCGTTCCCACCAACGCGCGAGCAACGTTGAATCCTCTTTCGGGCAGCAATTCGTCGAGGTTATATCCAGAGACTCGGCGGGGAATCTGCGGAAAACGTGCCCGTACCAAATCGCCGTATCTATCGCGAATGCTTCGCAAGTTGCGGTAAATCTCGGCGGGACGCCCTCCTTTCTGAAAGATGCGATCGAGCTCTTCATCCGGCGTTGCGCCGACCGTTATTTGTGTGCCGTCGTAGAGCAAGATCCGCAGCTCTTCGACGTTGTCGACGGTCTTGCCGCCGAGCAACGAGTGAGTGCCGCATGAATTATTTCCGATCATCCCGCCGATCGTGCAGCGGTTGTGCGTCGAAGGGTCGGGCGCAAACATCAGCTGATGTTTCAATGCCTGACTCTGGAGGGCGTCCAACACGATCCCCGGCTGCACCCTGGCCCATTTCTGCTGGGGGTCGATCTGGATCACCTGATTCATGTACTTTGTAAAATCCAGCACGACGGCGACGTTGCAGCATTGCCCGGCCAGGCTGGTTCCGGCTCCGCGGGGCAGCACAGGCGCACCGTACTTCCTGCATGCCGCCACGGCAGCCACCACATCTTCTGCGTCGCGTGGAATCACCAGCCCAATAGGTATCTGGCGGTAGTTCGAACCATCCGTGGCATACAATGCGCGGCTTCCGCGATCGAAACGCACTTCACCTCGCACCACGCGTTTCAATTCGTTTTCCAACTCGGCGGCTAGCAAAAATGAGTCCACCGGCTTGGCGTGTGAACTCAACGGTAGTGGAGTGAGCGGTTGCACGATTTTTCAAATAAGGTTACTTCGAGAGACGGACCGGCATGCAGCGTGTAGCTGCCGGCACTAGGCAACCACGCTTACTGCCGGTCTCTCTCTCAATTGGGCGGTTGAGAGTTTTTCTCCGGGCTTCATCCAAAACGCCACGATCGAACCCAAAAGCAGGAGCCCGATACTTCCCAGGAACGGCAGCTCCCAATTGTTCGTCCGGTCGATTATGTACCCGAACACCAATGGGGAGACGATAGCAGCCAGCGCAGATCCCGTATTCATCAAACCGCTTGCCGAACCGGCAAACCGAGGCGCGATATCCATCGGGATGGCCCACATCGGGCCGATCGTGAATTCGGACCAAAAAAACCCCAGGCTGAGACAAATGGCAGCCCAGGTAACATTGTGCATGAACAGAACCGGAATCATGGAAAGCAAAGAACAACCTCCTCCCACCTGCACAACCGGCAGTGATATCCCAAAGAACGCGAGTATGTGTGTTCCAATGAAGTACGACCCAACCAGCAAGAAGAAGCTGTCCATCGCAATCCGCCACGACAGTGCTCTCCGTGCGCTCGGTGAGTAGTCCCTCGCCAGAGCCAGAAAAATCGGGCTTCCTCCCAGCGGGTCCACGATAGGCAACAGCGCGCTGAGAATCAGTAACAGACTTTTTGCCGCTTCGACCAAAACGCATCTCCAAGCCTCGAGGTATATCCACGCTCGCTAGATCTCTCCCTGAGTTGCGACGATCTAATAGGAGAGATTGATCCTAGCCGGATCGGTGATTTCGTCGCCGCGCCTGCTGAGGTTGCGTTGAGCGCCCTCACGGCAAAAATAGCTTTCCGTTCTAAGCGCCAGTCGCCGTACCTTTGGGCCGCTTCGTGGGCTTTTCTTGTTCTTCGTCGGCGCGGACGACGGGAAGATCAACCAAGTGCTCCGCAACAAACCAGGTTTCAAGTTCATTCGTGCGCAGGACTTGGCTGACTAACAGATCGTTTGTGCCGTCATCGCCGGCTTCGTCTGCCTGACGAGCCATCGCGCGCACTTCCTGCAAGATCAATTCGTGAGCTTCGAGAATGCGGGAGAGTTGCACGGGAACTTCCTCACGTCCGCGGGGTGGCCGAGGAATAATGGTGGTCTCCGCGACGTCGTGAGCCATGGCGATGCTGATGCCGCCGAGAAGCTGGATACGTTCGGCAATCGCATCGACCAACTCGGATTGCTCTTCGTGGTGCTTGTCGAAGAGCAGATGCAGTTGGTAAAACGTGTGGCCCGCTACCTGCCAATGATGTTTCTTGTAGAGGTCGCGCAGCGTCATCGTGTCGGCCAGAACCTGATTGAGATTATTGACGCTGCCCTCGCATACCTTTTCATCGAGCGCGATCGGCAGCCTCGCGATCCTTCCGTAGGGCTGAATTTCCCTAGCGTGCTGGTGCAGAATCGGACGGGAACGTTCAGCCCCCGAAGCGATATCCGTATAGCTTGGCCCGTGCTTTTCTTTGTAATTCGACATTTCTTCTCCTTTAAGTGTTGACACTCAATCACCGAAACTGAGAATGAAGCCATTCATGCGGCGCTGAAAACCGGTGAACCTTCCAAAGAAAGGCGAAGCCTCGCTGTTGTACACGTCATGAAAATTGCCGTGATTCGTGAGATTGATGGAATAGAGCCCGACCCGTACTTTGTGCCGGCTCCCATGACCCGTGAAAGGCACGTGCAGGTGGAAGTCTCGATATGCCTGCGCGTCAACGGAAAAAAACGCCGGGAAGCGCTGGCCATTCGGCGATCCTGCGTAATTCTGCAGCACGTCCACGTTGGAGTACGGAAAGCCTGTATGAACGTCAACGACAGGACTCACCGTGAGCGACCACGGAAGATGGAACGTTCCCCAGCTGACCACGCGATTGGGAACGTCCGAAGGCAGAATACCCGAAACATTGGGGCGAATAACGGCTTGCTCGAATGGAAGAAAAATGTTGGATACGGTATTCAGATCACCGCGTGCCCTGCTCCAAATGTAGGAAATATTCAGGTCAGCGTGCCGAATAGGTTGGAAGTGCAACGTGGCCTCAAATTCATGGTAGTTCGCTGTGCCTGCATTGAAAAGGCCCAAAAGACCATCACCTCCGAAAATACCCGGTACCGGACTCACAATGAACAGATCGCGCGTTCGACTATAAAGCCAGCTAACACGAAGAGTCGCAGTCGACCACAATTGCCGGTCGACTTCTATATTTCCTACGAAACTCCGGGGACTGGAGTCGGCTTCGGAACGCACTCGTGAAAGAAGAGGGCCGGTGCCATTTCCGACGTAGGCGTTATGATAGAGAATGGGCGTTCCAATAAGTCTCCCTGTCTCATCAAAAGAGCTCACAGTGCGCGCCGGATTGTGCGCGAAGTCTGCTTCCAGCAAGGAAACACGATCGTAGAAAAGACCTGCTCCGGCGCGGAAGATAGTTTTCTGGCCTTTCCCCGGCGAATAGGCCGCCCCAACCCGCGGCGCAAAAGCCGCAACCCTTCCCACGGTCTCGCTGGTCAATCGCCCTCCGAGGTCGATCGCCAGATGGCCGTTCACAGTCCACCGATCGTCAAGAAACTCTTCTACGTCCGTAGCTGAGGCACCCAGCGGTCCATTGCTCGTGAAACTGATCTCTTCCGCAAGCGAGCCGTCTTGCCTCAGCAGTTGCACCGGGCGCGACAAACTATTGCCGGCATAAGACCGGTGTGTCACATCCACGCCAATCTTCAGTTCATGTCGGCCCCACCATTTTCGGGGAGCAAACTGAAATGTCGGATACACCTCGAACTGATTGGCAGCCCTGGTCCAGGAGTTAAAAAAATTGCCGCCCCAGCCTTCGGGATTGATCAGCATGTCCGCAAATCCCTGACCGTGTGCGTTGCTATCAAACCGTGTGTAGCGCAAAGCCAGCTTGAGCGATGCGCCCGAGCTGAAAGTGTGCAGGTCCGAGATTCCCGCCGAGACGCCTTTCTGGTCGTAATCCGAGGAGGCTGTCTGTGGCACCAGCGCCGAGATATTGGCGAACTGGGTGCGCATCGGAAAAACATTGACGTCCGCGCTTAACACGTGCTGAGGAGAGAGAATGGCCTGAATACGTGTAAAGGAGTTGAAACCTTGAGTCTTGATTTCGTTGTTGGGCCAGGCTAGGCCACGCACCGGATCTCTTCTGACGTCATACTCGAACACTTCAGAAAAATTCACTTTGCCATCTTCAAGGGGACCTCCAAAAGAAACCCGAGGCGTCGCTTGTGAGATGCCTACGAAGTGGCCGCTCTTACCGCGCAAGCTCACGTTGAAGTCTTTGACTTTGTAGAACCAGTTGTTCGGCGGCGGCACGGTTTCGATTGTCGTTAGGCCTCCGGAAAAACCTCCGTTCTCGGCGCTGAAAGGGGTCTTATCAACGTTGACTGTCTGAATAGCGTCGATGGGCACCGGGATGGAGAAGGAACCAGTGACGGGATCAACGGTTTTTGCGGAATCCACTTCCAGCATTCCTTGATTTTCGGAGGCGCCCCTGACAGTCAGTTTTCCATCCAAGCCGCGAATCACGCCCGGAACGAGGGGCAGCGCATCCTGGAACTTCTGCTGCACCAGCGGTAGCGTCTCCAGCTGTGTGCTGTTGACGGCTGAAGCTGGAGAGGAGCTCGTTGTTGAAAGTATTGCGGCCTGTTCCTTCACTTCGACTTTTTCCAAGACAGTGTCGAGCGTCAAAGCGACGTCTACCACTGAAGTTTCATTTGCGGCCAAAAGAATGGATTGCGCAAACGGCTTGAAGCCCTGCTGGTTCACATGGAGGGTATACGTCCCTCGCGGCAACTTCGTGAATGCGTAACGTCCTTCGGATCCTGTGACGTCCGCGAGAGGCTGAGAGCCCAGAGACGCTCCCGTCAGTTCAACGCGGATACCCTCGAGAGGACTCGGTTCCGCCTGCTGGCCGAGCACCATCACCACGCCCCGGATCGTCCCCATCTCTGTTTGCGGCGGCTTCCTCTGAGTTGTCTGCCCGTGCGCCACAGCCGCAGTGGCGGTCAAAACAAGAGTCAACAACATGCTGAGGAAGCGATTGCGCTTAGAGGTCTGCTGCGGTCGATGCAATTCGAAACCAGGCATACAACAAACTGCGTCCTTTCCAGTCTAAACTCATGCGCTCCCGCCAGAACGAACCATCAAACGCGCTGCCGAGATGGAGATGCCGAACTCCTTCCTCCGTCTAACCCCCTGATGTTTGGGCGAAGCAGAACGACACAAAGAATCAATAAGCTCGACATGGGTCGCTTACGTGAGTCGCGCGAATAGGTTCCCAAGCACAAATCAGCTCCTCGCAAACGCGAGGTTTATGCATGCGGCGGCAGTTAAGAAACGCTGTTGCCTTCAGCAAGCACCGGCTTACTGCCGAGACATCCTCGCGACGAGTCTTGGCACGGTCCGGCGCGGAATCAAACGCTGAGCGAAAACACTGAATTTGTTTACCAATCCAGGAACCACGAGTCCCCCACCTCGCGCCAATGATTCCAAGGCAGCTCGCACGACAACCTCGGGAGATTGATAAACAAAGCCAAATCTCCGATTTGCATTTTCGGCTTCCCCTCTATGGGTACCGGCGAGAAGTCGGCCAGGGCACAGCGTGACCACGCTCACACCGTGGGACCGCAGTTCCTCTGCAAGCCCCAAAGAGAAACTCGTCAAAAACGATTTCGTCGCGGCGTAGAGGCTCGCATATGGAATCGGTTGAAATCCCGCAGCAGATGAGACGTTAATAATTCCGGCTGGTATGTGGTTCATCAGCGAGGGCAAAAGCGAATGAGTCAGCTCGACAACTGCGACGTTATTCAAGCAAATCATTTCGATTTGCCGCCGGAGAGGAAGCTTGGCAAACTCTCCCCGAATGCCGAATCCCGCATTGTTGACAACGAGATTTACCTGAAATTCTCGATCAAGTAATTGCTGAGCGAGATGCGAGCCTGCGGAGGGAGAGGCGAGGTCGAATTCGAGCACCTCTGCGAAAACTCCCGTGGATCCTCTCAACTCATGCGCCAGATTCTCCAATTTGTCTCGAGACCTGGCGACGAGAATCACATTCTGTTTGCGCGCTGCGAGCGCCTGCGCAAAGACCTTTCCAAGTCCTTGGGAAGCGCCGGTGACAAGGGCAAAACTTGGACTCTTCATATCCGGTCACTCCGGTTGCCGGGCCCGACGTCTCTAGCGTGGGCAGGTCTCTCGATCACACGCGGATGCGCCAGCGCCTCAAAAGAGACTGTTGGACAGCGTCAGGGTAGCGCGTCTCAAAAACCAAATCCCAAAACGCGCTGGTGATCCCGAACCCTTTGTCGATTCCCCGTGGGCTGTGGTGATAGAGGTGATACCCCTTGAGGTACCGAAACAAGGGATTGCGAAACTTGCAGAAGTGCAGGCTGTAGTGCAGCCATTCCTCGCCGACATAACTCTGAACAACGCCTGCCAACAGAATCGGCAGAGTGTATACGGGAAAGAGAAAACTGATCGGCGCCGCAACGAAAAACAGGGGGAGGATGTCTTTGAGCTCGCCGCTGATGTGGGCGCCGTCGAAAGGCCGCTCGTGATGTTCCCAGTGCAGAGGATCCAAGCGTTCGTGGAGAAAGCGCCTGATGATTCCCTTTCCTGGTGGAAATCGACCGTGCAGAACAAAGCGGTGGAACAAGTATTCCACGAGCGTCCACACCCCACAGCCTCCCAAGTAAAAACCGAGGGCTAACCGGGTGTGCGAAGTCTGCATTGCCAGAATCGAGACCGCCATCGAATAGAAACCGTAAAAGAATGTAAGCGGATAGAGGCGGCGACGAGCCATCCCAGCCTGCTGGCGTCTGTATTCTCCAAAGGTGACGCTCTCCAGGCGAATAACCCATTTCGTAGAAGGAAGACTGGCCAACATCTCTCTCCTTCGCGCCGATAGGCGCCTTCAATTTCACTGCCCGTTTCTACACTTAGATGTCCCACGAGAAGACAGAGACACAATTTTTCTTACGGATCCTGCACCCGCCACCTTGTGACCGGATCGGCGGGGTTAAAAATTGTTTGTGTCGTTTGGCGTGCCTTGAGCATCGAAGTTCGCAAAGATGTGGTGCAAAACCCAGAATTGTCGGTCGTCCGGCACGGCGAGTCGGAGGGCCAAGAACACAGGGAGGTCGTATGTCCGAACTGCAGCAGTTCCCTACTATACCGAGTCAACCATTCCGGCTCGATGTCCCTCTGCACGAACTCCTGCAGCAACCCTCGCAGGAGCCGTCGCCTCGTCCCCCTACCTCGACGAATGCCAAGACGTTACCGGCAGCTGTGTTTCCTCAATATCCGGAGCTGCTTCATGATCTAAATGAGGAGGATATTGCCGCGCACGAAACCGTGGTTCGCACGGGCAAGCGTCATTGGCCCGCGAGTCGCATTTTGAAAACGATGCGTGGATGGATGTTCCCCTATTTCAAGTCGCGGCTCTCACCCGGTGATTTCCAGCCGATCATCGCCTACCTGTTCACGGAGTGGAAATGCAATCTGGATTGTCACTACTGCTGGTCTTATGACAATCGCGTCAAAGGCATGACCGAAGACACGGCCCGGCGCGCGATTGACTGGTTGCACTCAACGCCTTGCCGCGTGCTTGCCCCCACCGGCGGCGAGCCGCTCCTGCGTTCCGATTTTGTCCACAAGGTCGTGTACTACGCAGCAAAAAAAGATTTTTGGGTCTACCTGGCGACGAACGCACGCCTTCTGCGGCCGGATGTAACTGACCGTCTAGCTGATGCCGGGATTGCGACCATCAACTTCGCGGTGGACACAATCAAGGAAAAGCCTGGCTTGCCCAAAGCATTGGAGCACGTCCGCTCGTATTTCGACTATCTCGTAAAACGCCAATACCGGTACGGCTATACCGTGTTTTTCAACACCAACATCTGTCGCACCAACATCGAGGACGTGAAGGAGCTCGCCAAGATCGCCCACGACAACGGCATCTCGATTACCTTCCATATCAACGAAGCTCCGATGATGGAACAGAATCACTTTAAGCATTTGCATGAGAACGACACCTACATCCGCCCGGAGGATTTCCCTGTGGTCGATGATCTGCTGGACTGGCTCATCGACAAGCAGCGGCAGGGCTGGAAGATGGTCGATTCCATTCCGCGGCTGCAGAACATGAAAGGTTTCATGCGCGGTGCCGGCGAACACTGGGGCTGTCGTGCTGGGCAGAACTGGCTGATCGTCCGCACCGATGGATCCCTTGCACCGTGCTTCCCCATGTACAACGCGAAATACGATTGGGGCAAGATTGAAAATCAGAAGTTCGACCTCAAACAGCTTGCCGAAATGAAACAAGGCTGTGAGCCGCACTGCTTTTCAACGCTTGGATATAACGTGGCCTACTGTTACAGCGCAGCTCGTGTCATGAAGTGGCTCTGGAAACAGGCGATGAACGGCTTCCAGGGCGTAACCGGAAGTTTTGAATAATCTCTCTGAAAAATTCTGGGAACGCTGCGGATGAATACGATGTCCGACGACGTAGCCGTCGCCACAGCCAGCTTTCGTGGCGCTGCCATCTTCCTCGAAATGTCCAACCGGTGCTGCGCCGCGCTCGCTTGGTATCCCTTTGGCGCACCCTTTCTAAGGAAATAATTCACTCGATTACGGAGAGTTGCGATGCCTTTTTGCTTCAAATCTACACGTTTCGAATTCTCAATGGCTGGCGCCCTGTTGGCGGTGCTCCTCCTGTTGGGCCTTCCCCGGCTCGCGGCACAGGACCACTCCGCGCATGCAGACCACGCCGGACACGAAGGCATGCCCATGGCCATGGACGCAGAAACACAGATGGCCCCCCTGCAACAGGGCAAGCTCCTCGCCGACAAGAAAGAAAGTGAATTCAATCACCACCTCGCGGGATTCTTCGTCATCCTCGCCGGTATTTTCATCCTGGCCGAAGGAGCTCTGGCTCGGCGCTCCTCCTTCGTGCGTTTCGCCTGGCCTTCTTGTTTTCTGCTTTCCGGGCTGTTCCTCCTCGTCTTCAGCGACACGGAGCTATGGCCTTTCGGTCCTCAGACCTGGTGGTACGGTCTCACCCACAATCTCGAGGATCTGCAGCACAAAACCTTTGCCGTGATTCTCCTTGCTCTGGGCTTCCTCGAGCTGCAACGCGCCCGCGGCGTTCTGAAATCGGCCTGGGCCGCATGGGTTTTCCCGCTGCTGGCTTTCTGTGGTTCCGTGATGCTCCTGTTTCACCAGCACAATAGCGGGATGCACGGCTCCCAGCATATGACCGTCATGGCTCGCATCCAGACGCAGCACCTTAGTTTCGCAGCCGCCGGATTCGGTATTGGCGTTTTCAAAGGGTTGTCGGAATTGCCCACTCGCTGGCAGGTGATGTTCACAAGGTTCTGGTCGCTTCTGATGATCGTACTTGGCGTCCTTCTTATGCTGTACAAGGAGTGAAAGTTTCACGGTTGCCCACTCGTCCACGCGGTCTTCTTCCGCGACCTCAAAGAGACTCGGACCATTCGCTCCGACGGCGGTGCCGGCATCGGCTGCAACGCTCCGCACCCTTTCACGCGCACTCGAAGAAATGGAGGCGATTGCGGCCTCGATTTTCTCGCGGCTGCGACCAGTGATGAACACCGTTGCGCCCGTGGCCGTTAGTTCGGAGGCGATTGCGAGGCCGATCCCCGCCGTATCGCCGGTGACCAGCGCGGCCTTTCCCTCCAGATCCAATTTCATGTTGCCTCGTTCATTTCGGCGTGCCTCGGACGGTCGGCCACGCGTTGCGCGCGGCGGGTCGCCCGTGCCGGGGATGACATAAGAACACTAACAACACGTGAGCGTCAGATCTGGGAAGGGTCCCACCGACATTCAAGGCACGAACTTCACGATGGCCGAACCCTCGCAACCCGCGACCGTACCTTGCTTTGGATTGTACAGGCTTATGGCGTTGGAGGATGGGATCAGCCTGATGATTAAAAATCCTTACGATGAATGTCTTCCGAGGACGGATCAGCGGGCAGGTCACCTACTTGACGGACGCTGACGTGACAATCCACTGTCCGTCGAACCCCATCCCAGTGGTCAACAACTACGAGATCGTTGCGATCACGCGCCAACACACCCTTGCAGCGATGTGACCATTACCGTTCCCATCCGGCTCCGCTCTCGTATCTTCAAATATACCGAAATGTCGTGCGCGCAGGAATTACCAGAGTCGAAGTTTTTCTCACTGGGTTTCGGCTGGAGACCCGACGCCAGCGCATTGCGCACCTTCATCCTTGCTCGCAGCAAGCGCGATCTCACGGCTCCCACAGTAACGTCCAGGACCCATGCGGTTTCCGCTGTGCTGAGATTCTTCACGTCTTGCAGGAAGAGCACTTCCCGATATTCTGCGGAGAGAGTCTGAACCGCACGACGCAGCGTGTCACCCAATTTTTCTTTCTCAAGTGCTTCCCAAGCGATCTCGCGCCAAGCAGCGGCATTCCCCGAGTTCGATGCCACCTTGGCAATCTGGCCGGACCGAGACTTGCCACGGAGCGTTCGCTTGGAAGCAATAGCGGCGAAGACCTTTTCAAAACTGGCTGCTGTAACCGGAAGTGTTCTTGTGCTCATACTCTCTTAGATGGGCACTGCTGGGGAAAGTTGCAGGCAGAAATTGGATTTAACAGATTCGCTTTTCCACTTTTCCAGTTTGCCCAGGGTATGGGAGGAGGTAGGAACTGAATCGACAGGGGTTATGCCGCTACGCGGCAACGGGGATTCTGCAAAAATAGGAAGGGGCCAAGGGTGAGCCGAGCGAGAATTCGACTTCGGGCGGATTTCAGCGGTGGGTGCGGATTGACGTGGGCTCGGCGGGCGACTAGGATTTCGTTAATTAGAGTTCGCAACGGGGAGGAACCATGCCCCAGTACAATTTTCTCTGTCGAGCCTGCAAGAAAGAGTTCTCTAAAATCCTGACAATTTCCGAGCATGAGAACGGCAAGATCGTCTGTCCACACTGCAAGAGCAAGGACGTAGAGCAGCGGTGGGCGGCCTTTTATGCAGTGACCTCAAAGAAGAGCTAGAAGTAAAATTCTCGGCACATGACCCGAATTCTACGGGGGTGGGACTAGGACTTTGCAGAATCGGGTTGCGCGTTTTGGCCTGAGAAACGACCGCAAAGTTGTAGCCTCAACTCGCTTGTTACGCCTGTAACCTTTCGAGAGCCGGGGACTCCCATCATTGCGCACTGCCTTCTTGGTGAAGGGCCCGCTATTTCTCCCTTCCTAGTGACGCGGTGTCGTGCATCTCAATCCATCCAAGGGCCAACCAATGAATAGGGTAAGTCGCGCTTTACTTTTGGGCACGCTCGTCTTCGGACTGTTCTCTCCGGCGCGTAGCCATGCTCAAGATCGCGAAGACGGCAGACTTCAAGCTGTCTTTGTAATGACAAACAATGCCGATCGGAATGAAGTCCTGTCGTATCTCCGCGCTCCCAACGGGCAATTGCTCGAGGGCCGCCATTTCACAACGGGTGGAAGAGGCAGCGGCGCTCACACCGGTCACGAGCAGCGCTCCAACGCTCGGGGCGGCTAATTGCTGGAATGCCGTCACTCCGGACGGGCGCTTCGTCTATACCTCGAATGCCGGCTCCGCAACCGTCTCGGGCTTTTCCATCGCCGGAGACGGAACACTGACTCCTTTGCCCGGAACCATTGGCGGCGCAAACCCCAGCGGAGCGACAAATCTCGATATCACCGTCAGCTCCGACGGCAAGTTTCTCTATGCCCTGAACTCCGGAAACGGAACCGTCGGCATCTTTGCCATCCAAAAAGACGGACAACTCGTCAGCATCGCATCCGCTGACGGAATCTCGGCCGCCGCAGGATTCAACGGAATAGCCGCAGACTAAAGCGTCAGATTGTCCTGTGGGTTGCGGAGCTTTTCCGCGACTCACAGGATTTTCGTTTTTCGCCAAAATGGACGATTCGTGTCTTCTCTTTCGTACGGGATTGTCGCAGTTCAATCGCCAACGCGAGGTTCGCTGTCATAAGCGGAACAAGGGAGTTGTGCCGTTTGGATTTTCGCGGGACATCGTTTCAATACGGGGAGCCGGCGACTCTGCAGCGCTTCCCGAGTTCGCCGCGGGTGAATGGCTTTCGTATCTGGCGGCCGCACCGACAAGCGGGCCCCTGTACATCTTTGCAGAAAGCTTCGCTTCATGAACTCCGTGGACAGGATGCTTGCTGTCTGGGTTCTTGATCGCCTTCCCTGCAGTCCTCGACATGTGCTGCTAAGCGAAAGGCCTACAGCTCTCTGAGCACAAGCTGCATTTGGAGTTTGGCATTCGAGAATTCGTAGCAATTGCCGAAGTCCTCGCATCGCCTGCAGTCTCGCCAGGCAGCCTCGTCGATGTCCAATTTACGGTCTCGATGGCCCGAGCCCAAAGAGTCGACGCGGATTTGAAATACCTTTCCGATCATCGGCCTTCCAAACTGGAAATGCTCCAAATCGGGGTAGATGGTCCCAAAGCAATCCTTCATGTGTTCCTCTTTTTCGGTTACAGGCAGAAACTCTTCAAATACAATTGGGTCGCGCGGCCCCACTCTGAGAGAATTCTGGTTGTCGCCTACGAGGCGCCCCGCATCCGTCGTCATTCTCTCGCGTTCCTCTGACATTAAGGGCCTCCCTGCAGCACCAGAGTAGTCCGCCTGCTCCTATACATCCAATATATAGTTCGCATAGATTAGATAGGCATAGCCTATGGAACTCCGCCAGCTCCGATACTTCTGCGCAATTGCGGAAACAGGCAGCTCTCTTGCTCCACGGCTTGGTCAAGCAGAGCCGGGGCGCCCCCCAGAAGGACCACAAGAGCGAAGGCGTCTCATGCAAGTGAGCTTGGAAGAACTCGGCGAACAGTTATGTCCGCAAGCCGGTTAACATCAGTCAATTCATCGGCGTTGTTCGCCAGCTTGGGTTGTATAGGCTGATTCTCAACCGGGCTCCTCCGGTCAGGAGATCATGATGAGCGCTCCCCTTCGAGAATTGATCGTTGAGGATTCGGAAGACGGCACCGCGCCGCTTCTCCGGGAATTGCAACGCGTTGGCTACGACGTGGATTACGATCGCGTGGATACTGCGAAGCAAGGAAATCCCAAATGATAAGTCAAAAAGAAAACCGTAGTCAGTGTCCAGAATTTTTCCAACTTTTGTTGAGGCCTGGGTCTGGTGGTTGTTGCGTTCAGCTCCCTCGAGGGGGAGCCGCGCATCCCCGGATCTATATCTCGACAAATGTGCGAAAAACTCTGGACACTACCTACGGCGCGTAAATAGCGTTCTTTCAGCGCGAGAACGGATACATCGCCCATCCGATTCCCACGCCGATCAACAGAAAGAGAAACAGCGACCACGCGATGTATTTCACACGCTCGATCGGCCGCCGCCGGCTCAGAAAACCAAACGCGATGGATATCAGCAGTGCGAAGAGCAGCATGGATTGCAGATGACTGAGCTTGAATCCTATTCCTGCGTTCATGCTTTGCGTCCTCGCGCTGCTTCATACGCGTGCAGTGCCGCCAGCAGATTCAGCACGCCGGCCGTGGCGAGGAAACGCGTCCCGTAATCACCGTCCGCGTGCGAAACGTCCGCGCCGTTCGCTTCAAGCGACCTGGCAACCAAATAAAACGTTCCGGTGCCCAGATCCGCCAAATAGCCCAGCGAATCGAAAGCGTCGTCCCCACCTGAACTAAAAACGTTGCCCCGCATCCCCGCGCCAAGAATTACGAGCATGCCTACCGTCAGAAAACACATCACCGCGCGGCCCCACATCTTCATGAAAGCGTGGCCTAACCCCGGCACTAGCCATCCTGCCACGCCGATCGCGTATGCCATGGTCTCGCGTATGGAATCCTGCGGCGGAGCCGCCGGTGCCGCTGTCTCGTCTGCCATGCATCTTCCTTCTAATCCTGGCTTAAGCCAATAACGCCAGAATCTCGTTCTGAACCGACCCCGTCACGCGAGCCTCGCCATCTCCGATATACACATTCACTTCGCTGCGCACGCCGAATTCCGGCAGATAAATTCCCGGCTCAATCGAATTGCAGGTATGTGGGATCAGGTGCCTCACGTCATGTGTTTCGAGCCCGTCCATATTCACGCCGTTGCCGTGCACTCTTTCTCCAATGCTGTGCCCGGTGCGGTGGAAAAAATATTTCCCGTAACCCTCTTTTTCAATGACGCGGCGCGCCGCTTTGTCCACCTGCCACCCTTGCAGCGGCTTCCCAGCCGCAATGTGTTTGCGAATCAAGTCGGTCGCCGTATCGCGGGCCTCGTGCACCACGCCGAAGACCTTCGCATATTTTCCCGGCACTTTCGCGCCGAGGTATCCCATCCAGGTGATGTCGTAATAAACGCTCCCGGGTGTCTTCTTCTTCCCCCAGACATCCATCAAAAGTAGGTCGCCCTCGCGAATCGGCGAAGCAGACTCCGCCGTGGGGCCATAGTGAGGATCGCTGGCGTGGGCGCCAACTGCAATGTCAGGCCCTTCCTCTGCCCAAATTCCCGCGGCATCGAATTCCTTCAGTATCCAGTTCTTTAAATCGAATTCCGTCAACGGTTTTTTCTCGCGTACGCTCGTCGCGGCCAGCTGAAAAGCTTCGCGCACGATCCGGTCGATGGCCACTCCGGCCGAAAGATGCGATTCCAGTTGCTCGGCGCTCCAGCACGCTTCGTATTTCTGCACCAGGTCCGCCGAACTGACCACCTTCGGGCCGGAGCTGCGCACGAGTTCAATCGTCCCCGCGTCCACCATCGCTACATAGGGGATCGCGTTTTTCGGTGAATATTGCATCGCCACGCTCTTCGCGCGGCCACACATCTTCTTCAGGTACTTTCGCAGTTCATCCTGCGCCGAGTAATACAACGTCTCCCCGGGCAACTCCGCCAGCGACTGCGTCTCAATTTTGTGCACCAGTTTCTTTGGCGTTCCCTTCGCCGGAACGAAATAGAACCACCTTCGCGTCCTCATTCCTTCCGGCAGACTCAGGATATTTTGCGCGATGGGATCGCGTCCGCGAAAATCATAGAAGAGCCAGCCGTCGATTTTGGCAGCCCGCAAATCGCTCTGCATTCCTTGAATATCTGCGCTCATCGGGGAATCAGCTCCATCGCTCGCACAAGATCCAACTGTCGAGCTTCAAGCGTCCTGCACCAACAGCGCGAGGACCTGCTGCCGGGTCACACCGCGGATTTCAATGCGTTTCGTGCGGCTTCTTTCGCCGCTCAGAATTCTAACAGCCGACTTGGGTGTTTTCAAAAGCTGCGCCAGGAATTCCACCAGCGCCTCGTTCGCGCGGTCCTCAACAGCAGGCGCTCGCAGCCGCAACTTTAGAGCGCCAGCCATCTCCCCCGCAATCTCATCTTTGCTCGCTCGCGGCTGCACCCTTACCCGAAAAAAGAGCGTGCCGTTGGTTTGGTTTTCTGAAATCTCCAGCATTCGAGGTTTACCAGCCGCGCTCGTACTGCACCGGAGGCTTGATTTTTTCACCGAGAATTTTCCCTGCACGCCTTGGCCAATAGGGATCACGCAACATTTCGCGCGCAAGAAAGATCAAGTCCGCCTGTTCCCCCATCAGGATCGTCTCCGCTTGAGCGGGTTCGGTGATCAAACCCACGGCGCCCGTCGCAATTCCGGCCTGCTTCCGGATCGATTCGGCAAACTTCACCTGGTAGCCGGGACCCAACGGAATCTTGACGCCGGGAACGGCGCCCCCGCTCGAAACGTCAATCAAATCAACTTCAACCGTTTTCAGCTTTCGCGAAAGCTCAATTGCCTGCTCCAGATCCCAGCCGCCTTCCTTCCAGTCTGTTGCGGACAAGCGAACAAATAAAGGCAGCCTTAGCGGCCACACTTTTCGCACGGCTTGGACGACCTCCAGTGTAAGACGAATTCTGTTCTCGAATGCTCCGCCGTACTCGTCCGTGCGCGTGTTGCACAAAGGCGAAAGAAACTGGTGCAAAAGATATCCGTGCGCAGCATGAATTTCCAACACTTCAAAACCCGCGGCCAACGCTCGTGCTGCAGCGTGCGAGAATGCCTTGGCAATATCTCCTACTGTTCTCGTGCCAAGCGCATCCGGAACAGCGAAGCCATCGCCGAATGCGATGGCGCTGGGCGCAGCTGGCACCCACCCGCCATCTCGCGGTGCAATCGCCTTGCCTCCATCCCAGGGCGGCCTCACACTCGCCTTCCGGCCGGCATGGGCTAATTGAATCCCCGGAATCGCCCCCTGCGACCGGATGAACTCAGCGATCGGACGCCAACTCTCAATGTGTGAATCTTCGTAAATACCTGTGTCGGAAGGCGAAATCCGGCCTCGTGCTTCTACCGCCGTTGCTTCAGCTATCACCAGGCTTGCCCCGCCGACCGCCCGGCTTCCCAGATGAACCAGGTGCCATGTCTGTGGATGGCCGTCCTTCGCCGAATACTGGCACATCGGCGAAACTACAATCCTGTTTTTTAGTTCGACTTCTCGTATTCGAAATGAATCAAGTAGTCTCATGACTGGTCCCCCCGAATGTCATTGGCTGACGATCTGGATTCCTCGCTGCCCAAACAGCGCTGTGCCCACACGCACTTCGGTCGCACCCTCTTCGATCGCCACCTCAAAATCGTGGGACATCCCCATCGACAAAACGGGCAGGGCCAAACCAAGTTTTCCTGCTAGTTCGTCGCGCAGTTCTCGCAAGCGCCGGAAATAGGGCCGCACGCGCTCTGCGTCCTCCAGGAACGGCGGGATGCACATCAGCCCCGCAAGCTCCAGTCGAGGCAGATCGGCAAACTTCTCCGCCAATTCTGGGAGCTCGTTCATCTCCACTCCGCTCTTCGTCTCCTCTGTCGCGACGTGCACTTCAATCAACACGCGCAGTTTGCCTGTGATACCTGCCTCCGCCCGGGCGCGGTCTAGACGTCGCGCGATCGCGAAATCATCGACGGAGTCTACGCTGTGAAAAAGTCTCGCCCCTCGCGCCGTCTTATTGCTCTGTAAATGACCGATCAGGTGCCATGTCGCCGCCAATCCTTCCGTTCCGGAGCGTTTCCCTTCCCACTCCTGGACGCGGTTTTCGCCAAAGTGCCGAATGCCCTCTTCATACGCTTCGCGAATGGCGCTTGCCGGATGCGTCTTCGACACCCCGATCAGGGTGATCTCCTCCGCTCTCCGCCCCGCGCGCACGGTCGCACTGGTGATCCTCTCTTGAATTCGCAGCAGATTTTCCCGCACCGAAGTTGGTGTCATGTTTGAATTCGAATCCTAGCACGCGCGGCATTGCAGCGCAGAGTCTCTGCGGTTAGACTGGCGTTCGGCCGCTGATGGATCAGCGGTCACCCTGAAAATGACCGCTCCCGGAAAACTCATCGCCGTCGAAGGCATCGATGGCAGTGGCAAGCGCACGCAAGTCGAACTCCTGACACTCACCCTCAAGGCTCGCGGCCACTCCGTCTATTCCACGGGCTTTCCTCAATATGATTCCTGGTTCGGCAAAATGGTCGGCCAATTCCTGAATGGCGATCTAGGCCCGCTCGAAAGCGTGGACCCTCACTTCACTGCTCTGCTCTACGCCGGCGACCGCTTCGAAGCCAAGCCTAAACTCCAAGCCGCCCTGAACAACGGCCAAATTGTTCTTGTGGACCGTTACATCGCTTCCAACCTCGCTCACCAGACCGCTCGCGTCCCCCCGGCGAAGCGCTCCGAATTTCTGGAATGGATCGAGCATATCGAGTATGGGATCTACGGCCTTCCCCGCGAAAGCCTCATCCTCTACCTTCGCGTGCCACCGCGGGAAGCGCAGCGGCTGGTCGAACGCAAATCTGCGCGCAGCTACACATCAGCCCAGAAAGATCTGCTCGAGGCCAGTCTTCGTCACCTCGAAGAGGCCGCCGAAATGTACGACTCGCTTTCTCGCAGCGCGCCCTGGGCGACCATTCAGTGTTTCAATGCCACGCTCAACGCCATTCGTGAGCCTGAAGAGATTGCCATGGACGTTCTCGCCGCTGTCGAGGGGGTCCTTTCATCGGCGTCCGCGGGTGAGGAGCGCTAGCGCATGGGTCTTTCCGAATTTCTCGGCAACGAACGCATTGTCACAGCGCTCCGCGGTGCTCTCCGCACTAATCGCGTCCCCCATGCCTTGCTCTTCACCGGCGCACGCGGCGTTGGCAAATTCACTCTCGCGCGCATGTTCGCGCAGGCCGCGAATTGCGAGCGCCTCACGGACGACTTCTGCGGCGACTGCGCCACCTGCCAGCGCATCTCCCAGCTCGCCGAACCCCAAACGCTGCTCGAGCAAGGTCTCGTCGAGCGCGGCGAGAGTGCCGACGCCGCCACCGTCGAGCGTGTGCCTCTGATCCTGCAGTCGCACCCTGACGTCTGGGCGCTTGTGCCCGATCCTGTCCGTCTGAAGAGCCCGGTCGCGCGCCCGATGTTGCGTGTAGGCCAGTTGCGCGCTGTCCAGCGTGCCGCCTACTTTCAACCCATGGGGCGGCGCCGCGTCTTCATCCTCGATGGCGCGGAGACCATGCGCTGGGATGTCGCCAATGTCTTCCTGAAAATTCTTGAGGAGCCTCCCGGCTCGGCGACGCTGATCCTTACCGCGCCCTCGCCCTATGCCCTTCTGCCCACCATCGTGTCGCGCTGCCTGCAATTTCATTTCGCGCCGCTCCCCCAAGCGGCCGTGGAAAAAATCCTGAAAGAAAAGACCGATCGCAAACCCGCCGAAATCAAGCTCGCCGCCCAACTCGCAGAGGGCAGCCCGGGCCTCGCCATCGAAATGGATGTCGACGCCACCGCCCAGCGCCGTAGGAACGCACTGCGCATTCTCGAACGTGCCGCGCAAGGTCAGGGTTTCGCCCAGCTATTCTCTGACACCTCGGCCTTGGCCAAAGACCGCGACTCCTCCTTCGAGGATCAGATCGGCGTCTTCTATGGCTTGCTCACCGACCTCCTTGAACTTACGTCGAAAGTGAAAGAGCCGGTCTTGCGCAATGCTCCGCTCGCGAAAGAATTGGAATCGCTCGCCAAATCCGTGGATTCTGCCTGGGTTCTCCGCGCCATCGCCGGTTTTGACGAACTTTACGCGGGAGCGCGCCGCAATTTGAACCGCCAACTCGGACTTGACGCGCTGGCCGCGTCTCTCTCGCCCGCACTTTCGCGGGCTTCGGCGCCACGCCCCTGATTCGCACTGACAAATATTCGCCAATGCAAAATCAAATGGCCAGACTGTAACCCACTGGCTTCCGCACGCATCATATAAAGCAGATATTCCACCCCGTAGGTTAGAAGGAGCAGTCATGGTGAACCGCCGTATGTTTCGCCCGGGCTTCCCGGACGTCAAGGAGTCGAGCGCACCCCGCCCTCAGCACAACGGTCCTATCCCGAGCAAGAAGCCCGCGCCTCCGGAAATTACCCACGCCGAGAACTTTTACTGGGTCAAGCAGATGCAGTCGCATACCCCGATGGCTGTCGTTCTCGAGGATGGTGAAGTACTTCGCGGCACGATCGAATGGTACGACCGTGATTGCATCAAGCTCACTCGGCAAGGGAGCCCCAACCTGCTCATTTTCAAGCGCGTAATCAAGTACCTCTATAAGGACGGCGAAGAGTCTGCTCAGGGCGGCGACGAGTAAGCTCTCTACTTGGAAAGGGAATGCCCGGCAGTTGCTCCGAAGGTGAGCAGCGCCTTCGCGGCCAGCGTCCCGTCCTCGTTGAAAATTTCGCACTCGGTCACAATGAAATTTCTCCCCGCGCGCAACACGCGCGCATCCGCCTTGATGCGCCCGCCCGGCACCGGCTCGAGATAATTGATTTTTAGCTCCACGGTAGCGATCTCCGTCCCCTTGGGTATCGCCGTATAAGCTGCGATCGCCGCTGTGGTATCCGCCAGGGCCGCCAGAATCCCGCCGTGCACCACGCCGTGAATCTGCTTGTGGTTCGGCCGCACATCCAGCCGGAAAATGGCCCGTCCCGCGTGCACGCTTTCCACGTCGAATCCCAGAAGCTCCGTTGAGCGGCTTTCTTTCATCCGCTTCCGCACGAGTTCCGTGACCCGTTTCTCTTCCTTTGACATTCTCTTCGTCATCGCGTTTCGCCGCTTTCCAGCCATACCTTCCAGGGCTTCCTACCTCACCTCACCTCGCCTCGCCCCATCTCCGTTCTTCTCTTTGAACTAAAAACTAAACACTAAGAACGTAAAACTCAGTACGCAGTCAGCCCTCCATCCAGTGGAATCGCCGCCCCCGTGAGCCACGACGATTCCTCCGAAGCTAGAAACACCGCCATCTCCGCTACATCCACGGGGCTTCCTATGCGTCCCAGAGGAATCGTCGCAATACGCGCCTTCCGCAACGCCTGTCCTTGTTCGCTTTCGTTGAATACCCCCTTCACCAGTTCCGTCTCCACGATCGAAGGGCAGATGCAATTCACGCGAATATTTTGATGCGCGTGATCGATGGCCATGGCCTTCGTCAGCATCGTCACTCCGCCTTTCGACGCGCAATACGCGGCGCGATCCTTCACCGCCACGAGTCCAAGCACTGAGCCAATATTCACGATGGCTCCCCCGCCGCACTTTCGAAACTCCGGCAGCACCGCGCGCGACATCAGAAACGGTCCCTTTACGTTGACCGTCATCACCCGGTCCCACTCCTCCTCGCTGATCCCCTCCACCGTCGACACATGCAGCGCGCCCGCATTGTTCACCAGCACATTCAGCCGCCCGAATCGCTCTACCGTTCCTTTCACCGCGCGTTCGACGTCATGGGCCCGGGTCACATCGCACTCCATCGCCAATCCGGCGCCGCCCTGCTTCTGAACCTCGCTGATCACCTCGCGAAGCTTTTCCAACCGTCGTCCCGCCACCGCCACGCTCGCCCCTTCCCGCGCGAACGCCAGGGCGATCGCTCGCCCGATCCCCGTTCCGCCGCCTGTGATCACCGCCACCTTGCCGGAGAGTCGTGTCACGGATTTCCCTGTCCCCGCGTCTAATAGGGGCGTCACGCCCCCGCCTCACGTCCCACGCGGTGGGCGCGACTCTAGCATTCGGCTCCCAGTCCCGCAAGCCGTTGCACCGGCCGTTGTACTGGCCAACGTAGCGGCCGGGCGGAACTTATCCCGACCCGGTCGGGAGCCTGGCAATCGTAGCGGCGGGCGAAATTTATCCCGCCTGCCCCGAGCATCTCGGGGACCCGGTCGGGAGCCGGCATGTAGTGGCGGGTCTTTAGACCCGCGCTTTTCTTTCTTGCAGTTGTGGTGGGCGCCTGTTAAGTCATGCGATTGCTGGCGCGCCATCGCAGTACGGTCTTTGAAGCTGTCTCTATGTTAGTGTCTCAGGCTGCAGGCTACTGGGCGCAAGTCAGAAGCCTAAATACCAGATCGAACAAAGCATTTGTTTTTGCATCTTACTTAAAACTGATAACTAAAGACTGAAAACTCTCATGCGCATCGGCATCACTTGTTATCCCACCTACGGCGGCTCCGGCGTCGTCGCCACCGAGCTCGGCATGGAGCTCGCCGCCCGCGGCCATGACATCCATTTCATCAGTTATGCCCCGCCGATCCGCTTAAACACCAACGGACAGCGCCTTCACTTCCACGAAGTGGAAGTGGTCTCCTACCCGCTCTTCGACCATCCCCCCTACACGCTGGCGCTCGCCACAAAAATGCTCGAAGTTTTCGAATCCGAATCGCTCGACCTCCTCCACGTCCACTATGCCATTCCCCATTCCGTCAGCGCCCTCCTCGCGCGTTCCATGGCGGAGCCGCGGCGGCTCCCCTTCGTCACTACTCTCCACGGCACAGACATTACGCTGGTCGGCAGCAACCGCAGCTATCTCCCCATCACCCGCTTTTCCATCGAGCAAAGCGACGGCGTCACCGCCATCTCGGGCTATCTGCTCAATCAAACCATCAAAGAGTTCGATATCAAGCGCCCCATCGAAGTCATCCCCAATTTCGTGAACTGCGATCTCTACAACCGCACCGCTGACAAAGGTCTTGCGTCGCAATGGGCTCCCAACGGCGAACCTATCCTCATGCACCTCTCCAATTTCCGCCCCGTCAAGCGCCTCACCGACGTCGTCGAAATTTTCGCCATTGTCCGCGCCAAAATGCCAGCCAAGCTCGTCCTCATCGGCGATGGCCCGGACCACGGCGCCGCCGAATACCTGGTCCGCAAGCACTGCCTCCAGAAAGACGTTTTCTTCCTCGGCAAACAGGACAACGTCTATGAAAAGCTAGCCGCCGCCGATCTTTTTCTCCTCCCCTCGCAGCTCGAATCCTTCGGCCTCGCCGCCCTCGAAGCCATGGCCTGCGAAGTCCCCGTCATCGCCACAAACGTCGGCGGCGTGCCCGAAGTCGTCGAACATGGTGTGGATGGATTTCTGGTGGAACCCGGCGATGTAAAGGAAGCCGCGCGCTACGCCATCGAAATCTTGTCCCGCGCCGACCGCGGCCGCGAAATGGGCAAAATCGCCCGCATCAACGCCAAGAAAAAATTCTGCGCCAACGACGTAATCCCCGCCTACGAAACTTACTACAAGCGCATCCTCGACGAATCCTGAGCGTTGATTGCGGCCTTCCGCTGTAGGGGCGGTTGGGATCGAAAATTGAATCTACTTTCACAAGTCCTGAATTGTCAAAGGCGTAGCACCGCTGCCCTTCTTCCAATTGGTGTCAAATGGTGTCAGTTCCGAACGGGTCGCTGAAGCGTGGCGAAATCTTCATCAGCCGATGCATAGTTGCCCGCCCACGTCGAGGTCTGCCGTTGAGTGCCCCTTCTGGTTGACCCCTCGCCAAGCATTTCCGTAACATCCTCGTCAGTGGTTACGCCCTCTCAACCCGTGGGGCAGACGCTTTCCCACTACCGGATACTCCGTATGATCGGCGGTGGGGGAATGGGCGTCGTGTACGAGGCCGAAGACCTAAAGCTAGGTCGTCATGTTGCGCTCAAATTCCTTCCCAAAGAACTCGCCAACGACACACAGGCTCTGAGCCGCTTCCGGCGGGAGGCCAAAGCCGCGTCCTCCCTGAACCACTCGAACATTTGCACAATCTACGAGATTGACGAGGCCGATGGGCGAACGTTCATCGCGATGGAACTGCTGGAGGGTCATACCCTCCAGCATCGGATCAGTGGCAAGGCGATGGAGATCGACACCATCCTCAATCTGGGCATCCAGATGGCAGACGCCTTGGAGGCCGCCCACTCGAAAGGAATTGTCCACCGGGACATTAAACCCGCGAACATCTTCGTCACGAATAGGGAGCAGGCAAAGATTCTGGACTTTGGGCTGGCGAAAGTAATGCCCAATCTAGCAGGTGCCGCCAGCGCGGAGCAATCTACCCTCGGCATGGATGAACACTTAACTAGTCCGGGAGGAGCGTTGGGAACGATTGCCTATATGTCGCCTGAGCAAGTACGCGGGAAGGAGCTAGATTCTCGCACTGACCTATTCTCGTTCGGCGCTGTGCTGTACGAGATGTGCACGGGAACGCTGCCATTCCGCGGCGACACCTCGGCGTTGATCTTCAACGCCATTCTGGAGCGCCCGCCTGTGCCTCCGGTGCGAATCAACCCTGACATTTCGCCTAAGCTGGACGAGATCATTAGAAAATGTTTGGAGAAAGACCGCAATCTGCGCTACCAGCATGCCGCGGATATTCGTACCGATCTCCAACGGCTAAAACGGGACACGGAATCGGGCAGTGCAGTTGCGCTGGCTGAACCGTCTTCAAGAAGCACGCTGTTCAACCGCACGAGGATTCTAATTCTCACGACGCTGGTCGCTGTTCTGGTTGGTGTTGGTGCACTTTATTTCGCATTCTGGCGTCCGAGAGTCTTTGATTCGATTGCGGTGCTGCCGCTGGCGAATGCAACTTCCGATCCGAACGCAGAGTATCTCAGCGAGGGTATAACTGACGGTCTAATCAACAGCTTGTCCCAACTCCCCAACCTCACAGTCAAATCGGAGCGTTCGGTGTCGCGATACAAAGGGCGAGACATTGACCCCCAGCTTGTCGGGCGCGAGCTTGGAGTGCGTGCTGTCCTCGTGGGCAAGCTTGTGCAGCACGGAGACTCGCTTTCGATCAAGGTGGAGCTAGTGGATGCTCGCGACAACAACCACATCTGGGGAGACCAGTACACTCGAAAGCTGGCTGATATAGCTGGCTTGCAAGAGACGATTTCGAAGGACATTGCTGAGAGAGTGCGTCCCAAACTGAGCGGCGAGCAAAAGGCTCACCTTGAGACGCCGCGCACCCGGAATGCCGAGGCCTATGAACTCTATTTAAGGGGCCGCTTTCATTCGAACAAGAGAACCGAAGAAGGACTAAAGAAGAGCATTGAGTATTTTCAACAAGCACTGCAAAAAGACCCGAATTATGCTCTCGCCTACGCGGGTCTCGCAGAGACTTACAACATGTTGGGCTTCTATCAATTTGTTCCGCCACGAGAAGCAGGGCCAAAGGCGAAACAGGCAGCTTTGAAGGCTCTGGAACTCGATACTCTTCTTCCCGAGGCCCATGCCTCGCTGGGGCTCGTGAAGGCTGGTTACGAATGGGACTGGGCTGGTGGAGAAGAAGAGTTCAAGGAGGCACTTCGGTTGAATCCGAGCTACGACGCTGTGTACAGGTGGTACGGTAATGCCCTTGATCCGCTGGGGCGGGCCGAGGAGGCTGTCGCAGCAGCGAAGCGAGCAGAGGAACTTGATCCTACTTCTCTAATCAACAGTGCGGCTGTGGGAACTGAACTGTGCCGAGCCCGAAGATATGACGAAGCAGTGGATCAGTTGCGCAAAACGGAGGAGATGGACGCTAACTATTTTCCAACCTATAGATGGCTTGCCATGGCTTACCTCGGAAAATCTATGCCGGAGCTAGCTCTTCAGGAGGCGCAGAAAGCCGCCGCCCTGTCTAACAACAGCACCGAGGCGATGGCCGACCTAGCCATCTCTTATGCGGCTTCAAGTAAGACCAAAGAGGCGACGAGCGTACTGCGAAGCTTGGAGGCGGCTTCACGGTCGCGATATGTCTCCAGCTTTGAAATCTCAGCCATTTTCGTCAGCCTCAACGAAACCAACAAAGCGTTTGAACTCTTGCAGAAGGCTTATGACGAGCACAATTACAACCTTCCTACCTTGAAGATAGATGCCCGATTCGACAACCTGCACTCCGACCCGCGCTTCGGCGACCTGCTGCGCCGGGTGGGGCTGTCGTTGACCCCGACATCTCCATCCTGAAGCACGCAAGCCAAGGCTGAGTACGCGAAGCTGCAATAGCCACATGTGAAAGCTCACATCGGCTCCGTACTTCGGCTCGCCCTAAATTTCCCTAAACATTTTGGCGTGAGAATGGTGTCAGATTGGACGTAACTTGGGGAGAGAACTCCGCGAGTTAGCTGAGAGCATTGAAGTTACTGAAAACACAGGCCGGGTGCCGCAGCCTTCGCTTTAAAGGCTGCGGGTTTTGACTTGTTCCCCGTTCTTCATTTCTCTTGACAGACTGCCGCTTCTCTGATACTCTAAATATTAGGTATATTTGTCGTTAATCCCGTGACCTCGGTCCGGCGTTCATCCCCCTCCACTACAAACAGACAAGAGAGTTGCACAATTTTGGTGCAACGTAAGTCCCTTTAGAATGAACACTTGCAAAGGCCACAGAAGTGTTCATTCTAAACAACTTAAAACCCTTTAGAATGAACACTTATGAAAAAACAGGGGGAAGAAGCCCATTTTGCACAATTTTGGTGCAACTTAAGTCCCTTTAGAATCAACACTTGCAAAAGTGTATCAAAACAAAGGACTTTAACTTCCTTTAGAATGAACACTTATGAAAAACATAGGGGGAGGGGGGAGGGAACTCTGAACTGACAAGGCTGGGAACGCCTGATGCGCCATCACGCATCTATCTTTCTTTTCAATCACTTACGTAATGCCCATCCTGCAAGTGCTTTGTTTTGATGGCCTTCCATGTAATGGGGGGGAGGGGGGTGCAGACCGGGCGCATCCCTGACAGATTGGACCGGGAGCATTCCTGACACTGTTTGCCAGTTTCGTTTCTCTGTGTACTCTGTGTTGAGATCCAACGTCGCTTAACGGCACCTTCAGCCTGCGTTCGGATATGCTCCAGCACTCGCAAATGAATCCGATGAAGGATGTAGTCCGACCACAAATGCCAATACGCCGCGAACGCCACGAACTTGTCGAGGAAATATTTCAGGACAAACGCCGTGCAACCCGCAATCGCATACAACTTCCCATCGATCGTTCCCTGGCACCGCCACATCTTCGCCAAACGGTTTGCCGCAGCACCTCCTCACCGCTCGACGGGACATGAAACCGCCGCGCAACTCCTTTTCCCCGCCACCCACCGGTATCCTTTGCGCAGAATTTCCATCATTCCCGGAATCTTCGAAATCCACACCAGCGGCCGCCCCCACCAGATCTCCCGCGCCAACGCCACCGCCGCATCCGCCCCGCCGTACCGGCTTCCGTCGCTCAGAAGCAACTGCATTTCTCGCATCAATTCATCGCGCGACAAACCCAGCAATGCCCCCACGCGCGGATCCTGCAGCGGCGCCAGCGCCATCCCGCGCCGCTCCAGTATCGGCGCCAGCCATCGCGCGATTCGCGTACAGAACCGGCACTCCGCGTCGAAGAACAACCACCCTCGCGCGTGCCGCCCCTTCCCGTCCGTATACTCACTCACCAGCGAAATCATGGCTCCTTCTTTTCCTTACTTCTCGTCATTCGATTCTTCTCTGCGAGCCTCTGCGTTATCTTCTTCTCTTCTCCGTGCTCTCCGTGTCCTCTGTGCTCTCTGTGTTAAACGTCTTCTTCTTTTTCCG
>WNFD01001621.1_pt1 | contig 40939 bp, 41 predicted proteins | sample 5400491 | NCBI WGS metagenome assembly WNFD01 (sample SAMN13153343, study PRJNA577476) | soil metagenome | isolation source: 120 cm saprolite under Douglas fir tree site 2 hole 2 replicate 2 | place: USA:California | collected 2015-04-18
CAATGCTGCGCCACGCGCACATCCCGTGCGCGTCCTTCTGCGTATGCCGCATCGATGCGGTCAAGCAGCTCGCGATAATCGCTTCCGGTCAACCGCGCAGCGTTCTCCTCGAGCCGCGCTGCCAGGCTTGCGAGCCGGCGGTAGCCGAACGTTCCGGCTGCGCTCTTGAGCGAATGCGCTTCGCGGCTGATTCTCTTGCCATCCGTTTCGATCGACAGTTGCCCGAACAATATCAGCCTGGAGGCGGCTTCCTATTCCGGTGTCGCTGACCGCCCACTCGACGGTCGCTTGCTGGCCGTCGCGCGAGACGCAGCGCGTCGAGATCACGATCTCGCCGGCGCTTGTGAATTTCACCGCGTTCGAGACCAGGTTGAGCAGGACCTGGCGAATCCGGCCGGCATCGCCGATCAGCGCCGGCGGCAGGGCCAAATCCTCGACGTTGCGAATCTTGAGATCCTTGGCCGCGGCGCGCGGACCGATGATGCTCAGCGTGTTGTGCACGAGCGCCTCGGCGGAAAAAGCGATATCCTCGAGCGACAATTGGCCGGACTCGAGCTTGGAGAAATCCAGGATGTCGTTGAGAATCTCGAGCAGACTGTCGCCGGCATTGTGGATCGCCACCACGCTGCGCCGCTGCTCGATATCGAGATCGGTCTCGAGCAGGGTGGTGGCGAGCCCAAGCACCGCGTTCATCGGCGTGCGGATTTCGTGGCTCATCATGGCGACGAAGGTCGATTTGGCCGCGTTAGCCGCCTCCGCGCCGCGGATCAGGTTTTCGTGCCTGTTCCACCAGCGGGCGGTCATGAACGCGGCAGCGATGACGACGATCGCGCTGATCAGCGACATCGTGGTGAGCAGCGTGCCCATGCCGCGCCAGCGGCCTAGGGCGCCTTCCTCGGCCATCGAGACGACGACCAGCGCGGCATAGTTCTGCAGCATCGTCGCCCGATAAAGGCGCGCGCGTCCGTCCTTGCCGTCCTTGTTGTGGAGGGTCCCGCCGTTGGCGAGCGCGCGGGCGCCGCTGTCCGAGGTCTGGTTTCCGATCTCGTCGGTCGGCGGGAATTGCGCGAGCAGCATGCCGTCTTCGCGGGACAGCGATATCGTCACGTCGAGTCCGAGCGAGGTCGAGCCGAAGAAGTTTTCAAGGTATTGCAGCGACATCGCGCCGAGCACGAGTCCCATGGATCTTCTGTTCCGAACCCAGGCCGCGGTAGGACTCGGCATCGGTGGCGCCTTCGCGCAGCAGATAGTCTCCGACGCTCGACAGGATGAGGTCGAGGGACTTGAACGACCGGTTGGCGTTCTCGGCCAGCATCAGGCTGTAGCGATTGAGGTTGCCCTCGGCCGCCCGCAGCGTGCTTTCTTGCAGGCTCTTGAGAACGAAGAGGCTGGTGCCGCCGATCGTGCAGATCAGCGCGAGGGTGATCGCGCCGAGCGCGCCGAGCGAGCGTGAGGTTTTCATGATCTAGCCGCCGGCAGTCGCGGCGAGCTCCTGCTTTTCGGTATCTTGGGCGATCTTCGTCAAGGCCCTGCGCAACGCCGCGAGATGAATCGGCTTGGGAATCGGCGAACAAACATTGAGGTTGAGAAAGTTGCCGATCTTGATCGTCTCGTCGCAGGTCTCCTCGCCGGAGGCGCTGATCACGATGACCGGTGTCCGGCACTTCATTTTCGCGAGCAGTTGCAGGACCTCGATGCCCGAGTCCTCGCCGAGCGACAGATCCAGCGTGATGCAGTCGAAAGTCCGCGCGTGAAGCAACTCGCTGGCCTCGGCGACCGAGTGGGCGCCGGTGGTCTTGAATCCCACTTGCTCTGCGATCTTGCGAAGGATCGACAGATGAAGTTCGGCGCCCTCGATGACGAGATGTTCGTTGCGCATTTTGTGGTCCCGTTGCGGACTTGACGCGGTTGAATGTCCCCCAAACCGCTTCTGTAGTTTTAGGTAGCGAGCTCTACCCCGGCGTAAATTTTCACTCCGGTACAAATACGGCACGCGCGTGTGTTCGCACGCGCGTCCGGTTCGGCAGATTTTTGAGGAGTTGGGGCGGCGGGAGACGCCGGGGTGCCGGCTTGGCGGCGCTGGATAATCGAAACTTGCGCGGCGCGGCGGCGCGCGCCGGTCTATTCGGCGGGTCCGAACACCGCTTCCATCTTGGTCTTCAGCGTCGCCGCGTTGAACGGCTTGACGATGTAGTTGCTGACGCCGGCCTTCTTCGCGGCGATGACGTTTTCGGTCTTGGATTCCGCGGTGATCATGATGAAGGGGGTCTTCGACAATTCCGGGCTGGCGCGGACTTCGCGCAGCAGGTCGTACCCGGTCATCGGTTCCATGTTCCAGTCGGAGATCACCAGGCCATATTTCTTGACCTGCATCTTGGCAAGCGCGGCCGATCCGTCGGTGGCGTCGTCGACATTTTCGAAGCCGAGCTGCTTGAGCAGATTGCGGATGATCCGGATCATGGTGCTGTAGTCATCGACCACCAAGATCGGCATCGACAGATCAAAGGCCATGTCTTCTAACTCCGCGCAGTTCTCGCCACAGCCGAACGCGGGCACGACATTCACAGCACACGAAAATGATTCGAAGCCCTTGGGAACTCGCGCTCGTCAGCATCGCGACAATTATCAGCGGTCATTGAACAGCGCGTTAATTCCGGATTGAATAAATTTCGCGGCGCCCGGTTCCGTATTTCTACGGCGATACTTCTACGGCGCCCGGCCGAACGATCGCTACCTGGATGACGACCCGGCGCGTCCGCGCGGCGCTTCCTCGGCGAGGTAGCGGGGCCGAAGCAGCCGATCGTACTGCGCCTTGACCAATGCGTAGCATTCGCAGGCGGTCCTGGTGAGACCTTCGAGGTTGGTGATCTCGATATGCCCGCGGCTGTATTGGATGAAGTTGGCCTGCTGCAGGGTGCTGGCGACCAGCGACACGCTGTTGCGCCGCGCGCCGATCATCTGCGCCATTGATTCCTGCGTCAGCACGAGCTTGCAGCCGCACGACAGGTCATGGGTTTGCAGCAGGCAGCGCGCCAGCCGGGATTCGACCGGATGCGAGGCGTTGCAGCCGGCGGTCTGCTGAATCTGCGCATACACCGCCAGTCCGTGCCGGACCAGCTGGGAGCGCAACGTCGCGCTTTGATCCGCCGCGGCGCGCAGGCGATCGATGTCGATCGTCGAGGCGACGCCGGGCACCAGCACGACGGCGCTGTTGAGCGCCGTCGTGTCGCCGAGCGCGGCGAACGAGCCCAGCACGCTGTCGCGGCCGATCATCGCGACCTGAACATGGTCTCCCTTCGCCAGGTTGACGACGAGCGAGATCACGCCACGGTGCGGGAAATATGCGCGCTTGAGCGTTTCGCCAGCCGCGGTCAGAACGGATTCCTGAGCCAGATCGGCGGATCGCAGATGCGGGCGAATCAATTCAAAATCGTCGGCGGCGAGTGCCGACAAAAATCCATTAGGTGAACGAGAATTCGAATCCAAAGCCATCTCCTGCCTCATGGGCAAAACAAGTCTCTGGGCCGCCGGCATTCAATGCACGCTAACCATCGCAGAGGATGAGCTTCGAATACTTGATTGGCAAGATAAATCAATCGTCAGGCGCATGAGCGATGTGGATGCGCGACAGTCCGGCCTATGGGCGCTAGCGTGCAGATGTCATGGCAGTCGCAAGGTTGGTAGTCGCAAGGCTGCCACTCGCAAGGCTGCCACTCTCAAGGCTGGCAGTCGCAAGGCTCGATCGCGTGGATGTCATCGCTGCGCGTCACCGCGCTTCTCCGAGCAATTGCTCGCGTCTTGCCTTGACGGTGCCATAACATTCGCACGCGGTCTCCTGTAGCGCCTGATCATTCATGATCTCGATGCGACCGCGGCTGTAGCTGATGATGCCGGCCTGCTGCAGCGTGTGAGCCAGAATTGATATCGCATTGCGCTGAACCTCGATCAGCCGCGCGAGCAACTCCTGCGTCATCGGCAGCGTGGCGCCGTCCCATAGGTCTCGTGCATGCAAGAGCCGGCGCGACAGGCGCGCCTCGACCGGATGCGATGCAGCAGCTGGTTGGGCGGTCGCTGAATTGAAGACATGAGAACCCCTGCCGTAACGGCGGGAGTCCCGTCGGTCTTGAATTGACTGTGTCTCTGTCGCTCCCTGAGGATGCAACATATATTAAGCGCCCGTTATACGGGCAGTGCTGCGCGGGCACATCCGCGCAATCCGCATGCTTGGCAAAACCAAACGAAATGCACCGCGGTTCCTATACACGATTGAGGGCAGACAGCTTGCCATGTTTGCGGCGGAAATAAGAAATGGACACTGATTCGTTGTAGAAAAGTGTCAACGTGGCCAAAGCGCGGCGTTCGAGAGGGCAAGGACACAACTGAACAGGGCTGCCATGCGCCGTATCCTCGTTGTCGATGACGATCCCCACATCCGCCAGGCCATCGGCATATGGCTCAGGCAACACGGCTTCAGGGTTTCCGTCGCAGACGGCGGTGTCAGCGGCCTCGCTGCTCTGGAACACACCACGTTCGATCTGATGATCGTCGATGTCTTCATGCCCGGCATGCAGGGTTTCCAGTCGATCGGGTTATTCCATCGCCGCGCCCCCGGGGTGCCGTTGATCGCGATCTCCGGATCCGCCTTTCCGGACCCCGAAACATCCGCGCCCGACTTTCTGAAAATTGCCGGCAGGCTGGGAGCGACGCGTTGTCTGCGCAAGCCCTTCAAGCCGGCGACCTTGCTGGGTGTGATCGACGAGTGCCTATCGGAGGCGGAGCCGCATCGACGGCATGTCGCCACTCTGGGCGCGGTCGTGAGCGCGCTGTCGAAATCGGCGGACGGGACCATGGGGGATGCCCGGCGGAGCTGAAAGCAAAGCGCGGCCGGCGGCTGAGGGCTGCGAGGCTTGGCCGAACGGCAGGCTCCAATCCCCTGGATGTTCGTCGGCCGCGAGCGACACACCGCAGCCAAAGCTGCGTTTCGACCAAAGGGGGATCCGCGTGCGTTATGAATCAGGGGTTGCTGAGCAGATGCAACAGAACGTTCAGCCGCGACGGGACGATATGCCGCACATTCTCGTCGTGGATGACGACCCGATGGTTTGCATGGCCATCGAGGTCTATCTGGAGCGACACAATTTCCAGGTGACGATCGCCGACGGCGGCGAGGCCGGACTTCGCGCTCTCGAGGACGGCAAGTTCGACCTGATGATCGTCGATATCTTCATGCCGCATATGCGCGGCTTCGAATCCATCAGAGTTTTCCACGAGCGCGCTCCGACGGTGCCATTGATCGCGATGTCGGGCTACGCATTCGCCAATCTCAATTCGCCCGCGCCGGACTTCCTGAGAATGACCCTCGAACTCGGGGCGTCGCGCTGCCTGCGCAAGCCGTTTACGCCGGTCGCGCTATTGACCGTGATCAACGAATGCTTGTCGGAAACACGCGCGCGTCCATCCGGCACGGCGCAACTCGGCTAACGGCGCCCGCCAAGTCCGCCGGAAGAGAAGGTCGCGTTGGAATTCATGCAAAGCAGGTCATCGGCGGCCGAGGTTCGGGAAGATGAGATTCAAAGGGCGGTGATCGTCGGCCAGCTCGCTGGCGGCATGCTCCACGACTTCAACAATGTCCTCACCGTCATCACCGGAACCATCGAAATCCTGTCCGCGGCTGTCGCCGACCGGCCCGAACTCGCCGCGATTGCAAATCTCATCGACGAGGCGGCCGCCCGGGGCGCCAAGCTGACGACGCAGCTATCGGCTTTCGCCCGCGGTCAGCCGTCGCGGCCCGTTGCGGTCGACGTCAACGCCGTGGTCGCGGAGACGTCGCGTCTGCTTCGCGCCACGCTCGGCGTGGAGACCGAGGTCGCCGCGCTGTTGGCGGATGACGTGCCGCTGGCGCTGGCCGATCCCGGTCAGCTCACGGCAGCGATCCTGAGCCTTGCGATCGTCGCGCGCAACGCCATGCCGGAAGGCGGCAAGCTGATTTTCCGGACGAGGCCCTTCGGCATCGAACCGGGCGTCACGGAGGCGGCCAGGCGCCAGGACGTCGTCGTGATCGCGATCCATGCCTGCGGCCACGGCCTCACGGGCACGTATCCGGACCGCATCTTCGGCGATCTCGGGATAGCGGAGGATTTCGTCATCCGATCCGGCGGCCACATCCGGGTCGTGCGTCAGGTCGGCAACGGCGCGCTGGCCGAACTCCTGTTGCCGAAGGCCTGATTCAAGACAGCCGCATCGTTCTTCACGAGATGCAAACCATGATGCCGCGCGCGATGGCGATCGGACGCGGCATGATCGCGCGCGACGCCGCTTCATGACGCGTGATGGTTAGCGCGTGGCTAAGACGATTGGAAAATCGGCCGCGACGCGTCGCCTGCAGTAAAACAAGGCGCAAAAGCGCGCGCCGCGCAGTTTGCCGCCGCCTGATTTCGCCGTCGTCACGATGGATCGGGCCGGTGAAATTAGCGTGCGATTAGTATTAATAGCGCCGTCTTTCGTCCGCTCTGTAGTTCTACCCGGATGGGCTTAACGAACGCGTAGGGCCTGGGGAACAGGCTGGCCGCGTCATCGACAAGAACGTCGGCGACGCGTCATTGTGTTCATCCAGAAGGAAAATAGTATGTCAGGCATTGTTCTCTCGGCGTCAGTGCGCCAAAACCTCCTCTCGCTGCAGTCGACCGCTCAACTGCTCGCGACCACTCAGAATAATCTCGCCACCGGCAACAAGGTCAATTCCGCCCTTGACAACCCGACCAACTTCTTCACGGCGCAGGGACTGAACAACCGCGCCAGCGATATCTCCAATCTGCTCGACGGTATCGGCAACGGCGTGCAGGTGCTGCAGGCTGCCAACACCGGCATCACCTCGCTGCAGAGCCTCGTCTCCAGCGCCAAGTCGATTGCCAACCAGGTGCTGCAGAGCCCGGTCGGTTACAGCACCAAGTCCAACGTGACCTCGGCCGCGTTGACCGGTGCGACCGCCACGAACCTGCTGGCGGCCTCGACGACCGCCGTCACCGGCACCGCCGTTCTCAACGACAACACCGGCACCGCCGTGGCGATCACCGGCTCGACCTTGCTGTCGGGCACCGCGGGCACCTCGTCCAACGACCTCGGCACCGCGATCACGACCGGCGACACGCTCGTCGTCAACGGCACGACCTTCACCTTCGTCGCCGGCACCACCAGCACGGGCACCAGCATCGGCATCGGTGACACCGTCACGCACCTGCTCTCGGCGATCAACACCGCGAGCGGCGGCTCCTCGTCGATCACGGCTGGCGCGATCACCGTCACTCCCGGCAGCGCCGGCTTGACGCTGTCGGGCACTGCCTTGGCCAAGATCGGCCTCAGCGCGACTGGCGACGGGCTCGCCGGCCAGACCTTGACGATCGGCGCGACCGGCGGAGGGACGGCAACCAGCATCACATTCGGCTTGGGCACTGGGCAGGTATCGACGCTCAACCAGCTCAATTCGGCGCTGGCGGCCAACAACCTGCAGGCCACGATCGACTCCTCCACGGGCAAGATCAACATCACGACTTCGAACGATGCGGCTTCGTCGACGATCGGCACGATCGGCGGCACGTCTGCAGCGTCCGGCCAGGCGTTCAATGGTCTGACCCCGGCGGCGGCGGTTGCCGATCCGACCTCGCAGCAGCAGCGGGCGAGCCTGGTCAGTCAGTACAACAACGTGCTGGCGCAGATCAACACCACGGCGCAGGACGCCTCCTTCAACGGCATCAACCTGTTGAACGGCGACACCCTGAAGCTGACGTTCAATGAAACCGGCAAGTCGTCACTGAACATCACCGGCGTGACGTTCAATTCGGCGGGTCTCGGTCTTTCGACCCTGACCTCCGGCACCGACTTCCTGGACAACGCCTCGGCCAACAAGGCGCTGACGTCGCTCAATTCGGCGTCCAGCACCCTGCGCTCCGAAGCGTCGACCCTGGGTTCGAACCTCTCGATCGTGCAGGTGCGTCAGGACTTCAACAAGAACCTGATCAACGTGCTGCAGACCGGTTCGTCCAACCTGACGCTGGCCGACACCAACGAGGAAGCGGCCAACAGCCAGGCGCTGTCGACCCGCCAGTCGATCGCGGTGTCAGCTCTGTCGCTGGCCAACCAGTCGCAGGCGAGCGTGCTGCAGCTGCTGCGCTAAGCCCGGCTGCGTAGAACAGGATCGAGGCGGCGGGGCAAGCCCCGCCGCCTTCGTCCCGAAGATTCCGAAGTTCATTCGATGGCGGCCGGCTCGCCGCGCGCTGACGCGCGCAACGCGACGACCTGAACGCCCGTGCCCGCGCTGTGCCACGAGGGGAGACGACGATGCCGTTGAGGGTCGAGTTGAAGCCGTTCGAGCGTCTCGTCATCGGCGAAAGCGTCATCATTAATTCCGGCACGCGCACGTGCTTCCTGATCGACGGGGAGAGCCCGATTCTCCGCGAGCGGGACACCGTGACGCCGGAGACCGCCAATACGCCCGCCAAGCGGCTCTACCTCTGCGTCCAGACCATGTATCTGAAGAACGACGTGGCGCGGTACCGAGAGACGTATCTGGGTTGCATCAAGGAGCTGAGGGACGCATCCCCGCGCGCCCGCGACCTGATCGACGGCATCGACAAGCATGTCGCGACCGGGGCTCTCTACAAGGCGCTCAAGGACATCAGGAAGCTGATGAAGCGCGAGGAAGAGATGGCCTCGGTTTGAACGCATCTCATTCGTCAGCCGCCCCCAGATCGACGGATTCCGTTCGCGGCATTCGACCGGCCCGGCCGCGCGGCGCGAATGATCCGGAGATCCCCGCCGCAGGCTTTCGAAGAACTGCGACCGCCGCGCGCCGACCCAAACGCCCGGCCGCTCTCCGTATTTGCACGGACGTCTTTATTAACGGGAAAGACAAGCCGGCGCGGGTATCGATGAGTTGCAAGAATTCCATCGGCTGTCTCGATCGGCTCCTGGTGCAACGCGATACGCTCCGTCCGGAAAAGGAGAAATCCGGCCACCAGGCGGTCAGTTTCGATGCGCGGCGGCTGAAAATCTCCTGCGACATCGAATTCTCGGAAGGTAAATTTAATGGACGATCTGTTGCGGGAGTTTTTGACGGAGACGAGCGAGAGCCTCGACACCGTCGACAATCAGCTGGTGCGGTTCGAGCAGGAACCGAACAACGCGAAGATTTTGGACAACATCTTCCGCCTGGTCCACACCATCAAGGGAACCTGCGGCTTTCTCGGATTGCCGCGGCTGGAAGCGTTGGCGCATGCGGCCGAGACGCTGATGGGCAAGTTCCGCGACGGCATGCCGGTGACGGGTCAGGCGGTGACGCTGATCCTGACCACGATCGACCGCATCAAGGACATTCTGAGCCAGCTCGAGGCGACCGAGGCCGAACCGGAAGGCAATGATCAGGATCTGATCGGGGAGTTGGAAGCAATGGTTGAGCGCGGCATGGCGGAGATGGCGGCTGCATCGGCCGCGCCCGAACAGGCGGTGAAGGCGGAGCCTGCGGCGACCCAAGGGGCGACCCAAGAGGCGACCGAAGGCAGCCTGGTGGCGCAGACGCTGGAGCGTCCGTTGCGTCCGGGCGAAGTGTCGCTGGACGAACTGGAGCGCGCGTTCCGCGAGACCTCGATCGAGGTCGCGCCCGCCCACGAAACGGCGCCGGCACCAGCGCCGGCTCCCGCCGCCGCGCAGCCGCAGGCAACCGCGCAGCCCAGGCCGGCCGCGGCCAAGACGACTGACAAGACGACTGACAAGACGGCCGACAAGACTGCCTATAAGACTGCTGAGAAAAATACCGAGAAGGCGGCAGCCAAGGCTGCGGCCAAAACGGCTGCCGCCAAATCGCCCGGAGATGCCGACGCGCCGGAAGCCGACCGCGTCGCCAACCAGTCGATCCGCGTCAATGTCGACACCCTCGAGCATCTGATGACCATGGTCTCGGAGCTGGTCTTGACCCGCAACCAGCTCCTGGAGATCTCCCGCCGCAACGAGGACACCGAGTTCAAGGTGCCGCTGCAGCGGCTCTCCAACGTCACCGCCGAGCTGCAGGAAGGCGTCATGAAGACGCGCATGCAGCCGATCGGCAATGCCTGGCAGAAGCTGCCGCGCATCGTGCGCGACCTCTCGGGCGAACTCGGCAAGCAGATCGAACTGGAAATGCACGGCGCCGGGACCCGCTCACCCACATGGTGCGCAACTCCGCCGATCACGGCCTGGAGACCCCGGCCGAGCGCGCCGCCTGCGGCAAGCCGGAGCAGGGCACCATCCGCCTCTCCGCCTATCACGAGGGCGGCCACATCATCATCTGCATCGCCGACAACGGCCGCGGGCTCAACACCGAGAAGATCAAGGCCAAGGCGGTCGCAAGCGGTCTCGTCTCCGAGGCCGAGCTCGAGAAGATGACCGAGGCCCAGATCCACAAGTTCATCTTCGCGCCCGGCTTCTCCACCGCCGCCCAGATCACCTCGGTGTCCGGCCGCGGCGTCGGCATGGACGTGGTGCGCACCAATATCGACCAGATCGGCGGCACCATCGACATCAAGTCGGTGGCCGGCGAGGGTTCAAGCGTCACCATCAAGATCCCGCTGACCCTGGCCATCGTCTCGGCGCTGATCGTGGAAGCCGGCGGCGACCGTTTTGCGATCCCGCAATTGGCGGTGGTCGAGCTGGTCCGGGCGCGGGCCAATTCCGAGCACCGCATCGAGCGCATCAAGGACACCGCGGTCTTGCGGCTGCGCAACAAGCTGTTGCCGCTGATGCACCTGAAGAAGCTGTTGAAGATCGACGACGGCTCCTCCACCGATCCCGAGAACGGCTTCATCGTGGTCACCCAGGTCGGCAACCAGACCTTCGGCATCGTGGTCGACGGCGTGTTCCACACCGAGGAAATCGTGGTCAAGCCGATGTCGACCAAGCTGCGCCACATCGACATGTTCTCCGGCAACACCATCCTGGGCGACGGCGCCGTCATCATGATCATCGATCCCAACGGCATTGCCAAGGCGCTCGGCGCCTCGGGCGCGGCCTCCCATGAGATCGCCGACGAGACGGCCGGCCATCACGCCCATTCCGGCGAGCAATTGACCTCGCTTCTGGTGTTCCGCGCCGGCAGCGCGCAGCCGAAGGCGGTGCCGCTTGCGCTGGTCACCCGCCTGGAAGAGATCGCCGCCGACAAGATCGAGCTCAGTAACGGCCGCTACATGGTGCAGTACCGCGACCAGTTGATGCCGCTGGTGCAGATGGAGGGCGTCAACGTCCAGACCACCGGCTCGCAGCCGATCCTGGTGTTCGCCGACGACAAGCGCTCGATGGGCCTCGTGGTCGACGAGATCATCGACATCGTCGAGGAACGGCTCAACATCGAGGTCGCGGGCTCCCGCGACGGCATTCTGGGCTCGGCCGTGATCAAGGGCCAGGCCACCGAGGTGATCGACGTCGGCCACTTCCTGCCGATGGGGCCGCCGGCTACAAGGTGCGCCTCGCCACCAACGCGCAGGAAGGACTTGCGACATTGCGCTCGGGGCAGACCTTCGACGTGGTGCTGACCGACATCGAGATGCCCGACATGAACGGCTTCGAGTTCGCCGAGAGCATCCGCGCCGACCAGCATCTGAGCCGGATGCCGATCATCGGGCTGTCCTCGCTGATCTCGCCCGCGGCGATCGAGCGCGGCCGGCAGGCCGGCTTCCACGATTACGTCGCCAAGTTCGACCGTCCCGGCCTGATCGCGGCGCTCAAGGAGCAGACCGCCGAGATGAGCCACGCGGCCTGACATTTGGCCTATGGAGAGTTCGATGACCAGCAAGACTCAATCAAGCGAAGGCCAGGTGTCCGAATACGTCACCGCCGTGATCGGCGGCCAGTTGTTCGGCCTGCCGATCTCGCGGGTGCAGGACGTGTTCATGCCGGAGCGGCTGACGCGGGTGCCGCTGTCGTCGGCCGAGATCGCGGGCGTGCTCAACCTGCGCGGCCGCATCGTCACCGTGGTCGACATGCGCGCCCGGCTCGGGTTGCCCAAGGCCGATGACGGCAAGCCGCCGATGGCGGTCGGCGTCGACCAGCGCGGCGAATCCTACGGCCTTCTGATCGACCAGATCGGCGAGGTCCTGCGGCTGCCCGATGACGGCCGCGAGGAAAACCCCGTCAACCTCGATCCCCGCATGGCCAAGCTCGCCGGCGGCGTTCACCGCCTCGACGGCCAGCTCATGGTCGTCCTCGATGTCGATCGCGTCCTCGAAATGGCGCACCACGTGAAGGCGGCCTAGCGGGATAACCGCGGCAAGAAAGCGGGAACGAAAATGTTCCCTTCTAGAACTGGAATTGGAGGCTGAAATGAGAACATGTCTGGTGGTCGATGACTCAAGCGTCATCCGCAAGGTCGCACGACGCATTCTGGAAGGCCTGGATTTCCAGATCATCGAGGCTGAGGACGGCGAGAAGGCGCTCGAGGTCTGCAAGCGCGCCTTGCCCGAGGCGATCCTGCTCGACTGGAACATGCCGGTGATGGACGGCTACGAGTTCCTCGGCAATCTGCGCCGCCTGCCTGGCGGCGATGCGCCCAAGGTGGTGTTCTGCACCACCGAGAACGATGTCGCCCACATCGCGCGCGCGCTTCATGCGGGCGCCAACGAATACATCATGAAACCGTTCGACAAAGATATCGTCACGGCCAAGTTCCAGGAAGTTGGCCTGATCTGATCCGGCAGTTTCGATCCGGCGGCCGAACGGCCTCCGGCGTTTCGGTTTCTATGGTGCCGCTTGAGCCCGTTTGGTGAACAATGACTGTCGCGCTGGCAAGTGCCTCTACCCTGAGTTCGACACGGCAAGAGCCGCTGCGGGTGATGGTGGTCGATGATTCCGTCGTGATCAGGGGGCTGATCTCGCGCTGGGTCGCTTCCGAACCCGACATGGTGGTCGCGGCGTCGCTGCGCACCGGGCTTGAGGCCGTCAACCAGCTCGATCGCATCAAGCCCGATGTCGCCGTGCTCGACATCGAAATGCCGGAGCTCGACGGCATTTCGGCGCTGCCTCAGCTCTTGGCCAAGAAGCGCGACCTCATCATCATCATGGCCTCGACCCTGACCCGCCGCAACGCGGAGATCAGCTTCAAGGCGCTTTCGCTTGGCGCTGCGGACTATATTCCGAAACCCGAGACCACCCGTGAAGCGTCCGCCGCCGAGATCTTTCACCACGATCTGATCCAGAAGATCCGCTCGCTCGGCGCCAAGCTCCGGCGCTCCGGGCACGTTTCGCCGGCTCATGCGCCGGCTCCGGCACCCGCTTACGACAAGTCGCGCGAGCCCGCGCTGCGGCATGCGCCGGCGCCCGCCGCGCATCCGCCCTTGGTCCGCCGCGCCTTCAGCAACCAGACCCCGCGCGTGCTTCTGATCGGCTCGTCGACCGGCGGTCCGCAGGCGCTGATGTCGCTGGTCACCGAGCTCGGTCCCGTCATCGACCGCTTCCCCGTCCTGATCACCCAGCACATGCCGCCGACCTTCACGACCATTCTGGCCGAACATCTGGCGCGATCGAGCCGAAGGCCGGCGCATGAGGCCGTCGATGGCGAGATCGTCAAGGCTGGCCGGATCTATCTCGCGCCGGGCGGACGCCATATGCGGGTCGCGCGCCACGGCGCGGACGTGGTCATCGCGCTCGACAACGGTCCGCCGGTGAATTTCTGCAAGCCCGCCGTCGATCCGCTGTTCGCCTCGGCGATCGACATCTGGCAGGGCGGCACGCTGGCGCTGCTCTTGACCGGCATGGGTTCCGACGGGATGCGCGGCGGCAAGGAAATCGTCGCGGCGGGCGGCAGCGTGATCGCCCAGGACGAAGCAACCAGCGTGGTATGGGGCATGCCGGGCTCCGCTGCCAATGCGGGCATCTGCTCCGCCATCCTGCCCCTCAATCAGATCGCGCCGAAACTAGTCCGGCTGTTCGCGGGAGATCGTTCGTGACACCACAGGACTATGAGTTTTTGCGTAAGCTCCTGAAAGAACGCTCCGGTCTCGATCTCTCCGCCGATAAGCAATATCTGGTCGAAAGCCGGCTGATTCCGCTTGCCCGCAGGGCAGGGCTCTCGGGACTGGCCGACCTCGTTCAGAAGATGAAATCGGGCGCCGAGGCGCTGACGTCGGACGTGGTCGAGGCGATGACCACCAACGAGACGTTCTTCTTCCGCGACAAGATCCCGTTCGATCATCTGCGCGACACGATCCTGCCGCAGCTCATTCCGGCGCGCGCGACCCGCCGCAGCTTGCGCATCTGGTCGGCAGCGTCGTCCACCGGGCAGGAGCCTTACTCGATCGCGATGTGCCTGAAAGAGTTCGGACCCGTGCTGTCGGGCTGGCGAATCGAGATCGTCGCAACCGACCTGTCGCAGGAAGTGCTCGAAAAATCGAGGGCCGGGGTCTACAGCCAGTTCGAGGTCCAGCGTGGCCTGCCCATTCAGATGCTGGTCAAATATTTCAAGCAGACCGGCGAGCTCTGGCAGCTCAACGCCGACATTCGCGGCATGGTGCAGCACAGGCAGCTCAACCTGCTGCAGGATTTCACCAGCCTTGGAAAGTTCGACATCATCTTCTGCCGCAACGTCCTGATCTATTTCGACCAGGAAACCAAGGTGAGGACGTTCGACCGGCTCTCCAGGATGCTCGAACCCGATGGCACGCTGATGCTGGGCGCGGCCGAAACCGTGGTCGGAATCTCCGACGCTTTCAGGCCATTTCCCGAAAAGCGCGGGCTCTATCAGCTCAACCCGGCCCGCGCGGCACGCGCAAACGCTGCCGGTGCGCTGCCGCAGGGCTTGAGAGTGGTCGCGGCTCGTTGAGCCGCTTCGCCAGCCACAAGCGAAAGCGCAACGGCTGAAGCCATGCGCTCTAGAGCCTTCTTGGTTCTGATCGAATCAGAACCAAGGCTCTACATTCTTGTTTTGACGCGTTTTCTTCACGCGAACCGGTGTCCACTTCGCTCGAAAACGCTTCAAAGAATCGCGTGCGGCAGGAAGCGCGAGGTGTTGCCCGTGATCGGGTTCTCGTCCTCGCGGAGCGACAATCCGCAAGGCGTGTGGTCGACCAGCCAGCTTCCGAGCACCGGATATTGCTGCGAAAACGGCCGCAGCGTCGCGAACGCCTGGCGGATGAATCCCTCCGCGCCATAGGGGCCCTCCTGCGCCGCGAACGCAACGCCCTCGCTGATCAGCGCGACGTTGGCGCCCTCGCGTGAATAAAGCGGCTTGCGCACGAATGAGGCGCCGAGCTCGGCTGCTCTCGGATCGTCCTCGAAAAACGCCGGCAACAGGTTCGGGTGGCGGGGAAACATCTCCCACAACAAGGGAAGAATGCCCTTGTTGGAGAGCACGGCCTTCCACGGTGGCTCGATCCAGCGCGTCGGAGCGCCCAGCAATTTCGCGCCGAACTCGTCGCGGAACATCCACTCCCACGGATAGAGCTTGAACACGAATTCGATATCGCGATTGTCGAGATCGACGAAGCCGCCTTCGTCGCGCCAGCCGATATCCTCGATATCGATCATCGTGGTGGTCAGGCCCGCTTGCGCTGCGGTGTCCTCCAGATAGGCCAGCGTGCCGGCATCCTCGGCGTTTTCGGTCGTCCCCGTCAGATGCAGATGGCGGCCATGGCCGAGCTTCTTCCAGCACTCGATCAGCCGTTCATGGATCGAATTGAATTGATCCGCAGCGTTCGGAACGATCTGCCGCTCGATCGCCTGTTCGAGCCAGGTCCATTGAAACACCGCCGCCTCGAAGATCGAGGTTGGCGTATCGGCGTTGTATTCGAGCAGTTTCGCCGGGCCCTGCCCGTCGAAATTCAGGTCGAGCCGGCCATAGAGGCTGCCCTCGTCACGATGCCAGCTTTCCGAGATCAGCGGCCAATACGTCTCCGGTATCTTCAACCGCTCCAGATATTCCTCGTCGTCGACCGCGCGGCTGACGAGTTCGAGGCACATCGCGTCGATTTCGCCGGTCGGCCCCTCGATCTCGCGTTCGATCTCCTCCAGCGTGAACGCGTAATAGCCGCGCTCGTCCCAATAGCGTTCGCCGTCGATGGTGTGAAAATCGAAGCCGCAGGATTCGGCGGTGCTCTGCCAGTCGTCGCGCTCCGGGCAGACGATGCGCTGCATAGGTGGTCGTCAGCCGCCGCCGTGGCCGCCGTGACCATGTCCACCATGCCCTCCTCCGTGTCCGTGGACATGATGCAGCGTGCCGCCGAAGCCGCCATGGATCGCGCGGCAATAGGGCTTCCCCTCCGGACCCGGAATGAGCGTGAATCCGGGACCGCAGTAATTTTGTCCCTGTGCCAAGCCCGTCGACACGGCGCTGACAGCAGCGCTTCCCATCATGGTCAGCACGACGCGGCGCGAGCGTTTCATGGGAGTGCCCCTTCAGGACCGGTTGTGACGCCGACGATTCTCGCCGGTCGGCATCCGATCAGGCAAGCGAAACGAGGTGGTTTCACGGCATCGTGCGCAAGGTGCCGATCAGCCGTGGCCGGAAAATCCGAAAGCGCGGGCCAACGAACCGAAGCCGCCGCGGGTCACGCTGCCGGAGTTCGAATCGGACGTCGCCGCCGATGACGATTGATCCGATGAGCCGCCGTAAAAGCCGTATCGCGACGAGTGGCCGCCACCACCGCTACCTCCGGACGAGCCGCGCGGCGAACAGGCCGTGTTGGTTTGCGGCATCGCCGGCGCCGCCATCCCCGGCGAAGTGGACTCGCAGCTTTCGCGCGGCATCAGCGCGTAGGCGCCGCCGCCGACCGCCAGCGTCCCCATCAGCAGCAGCGCGACATGGCCCGAGCGCTTGACCGGCGGCTGCGGCGGAAGCGGCACGACCGGCCTGCGCTTGCCAAATTCGACGGCGCGCTTCTCGGGCATGATCAATAGATCATCGAGGCGGCGTTGAGCGCGCCGGCCGCCAGCGATGACAGCCCCAGCCAGATCGCGGGCGCGAGCTCGCCGGCGGCGATCCGCTGCGACAGGTTCGGCACCGGGATCTTGACGAGATAAAACACCACGACCTGGACCAGGAGCGCGATCACGCTCCAGATCAGGCAGTCGACGATGTTGCCAGCATGCGCGATCGCGCTGACGACGGGCAGGGTGAAGCCGAGCAGGCTCAAGCCCAGCGCGATCGCGGCCGCAGGGTCGTTGTCCCGGATCAGCTGGAACTCGTTATGCGGCGTGATGCGGGTGTAGACGAGGAGGTAAATGACCACCGCGACGATCGCAGTGCAAAAATAGGCCAGGAAAGCCGGCAATCCGGCGAGAGACTGGAGAATCATGTTGGGGGCGCCCGATCTGAATCGCGCCAGGATGGCACGATCGGTCTGTCCGCGCACGGCGTCCGCCGGTTCATCCCCCAAAACAAAAACCCCGCCATTCGCGGCGGGGTCCAGTCTGGGAGGAGCAAGCCTTTCGGCTCGCGGTGGAACGGTTGCGATCAGGCCGGGATGCGCTCGTCCATATCGTGCGGCTCGCGCAGCACATAGCCGCGGCCCCAGACGGTTTCGATGAAGTTGCGGCCCTCGGAGGCGTTGGCGAGCTTCTTGCGGAGCTTGCAGATGAAGACATCGATGATCTTCAGTTCCGGCTCGTCCATGCCGCCATAGAGATGGTTGAGGAACATCTCCTTGGTCAAGGTGGTGCCCTTGCGGAGCGAGAGCAGCTCCAGCATCTGGTATTCCTTGCCGGTCAGGTGGACGCGTTGGCCGCCGACCTCGACCGTCTTGGTGTCCAGATTGACCACGAGATCGCCGGTCTGGATCACCGACTGGGCATGACCCTTCGAACGGCGCACGATCGCATGGATGCGGGCGACCAGCTCGTCCTTGTGGAAGGGCTTGGTCATATAGTCGTCGGCGCCGACGCCGAGACCTTTGACCTTGTCCTCGATGCCGGCGAGGCCGGACAGGATCAGGATCGGGGTCTTGATCTTGGAGACCCGGAGCTGCTTGAGCACGTCGTAACCGGACATGTCAGGCAGGTTGAGGTCGAGAAGGATAATGTCGTAATCGTAGAGTTTGCCGAGATCGACACCTTCTTCGCCCAAATCAGTCGTGTAGACGTTGAAGCTCTCGGACTTGAGCATCAATTCGATCGACTGCGCGACGGCGCTGTCATCTTCAATCAGCAAAACGCGCATGCCAGTTCCCCATAGTCGCCGCTCCGGGCGTCAGGTCGGGCCGCACCTGCGGCACTCAAAACGCCTTTGAACAACTGATTCGGATCCTGACGATACATGGTTAACAAAATCTGCCCTAAGGTATTGCGTCAAACCAGTTTTTTGTACCCGATCGCGTTCAAGTTCCACAACAAGAGTCGGACTTAACCGACTCTCACGACTCGCTGTTCTTTTTCAAGCAGCCGAGCAGCCTCAGTCAACAAAGACAGTGACGCAATGATTAACGACGCGGGTAAACACGAAGTTAAGCAACGGACCGAAACTGTTCAAAACTTAAGGTTTTCGCAATGAAGGCCCTCGCCGAGCAGATCAGCGACATCGACGGCGTCAATATATATGGCCGCGTGGTCGGCGTCCGCGGCCTGATGGTCGAGATCGCGGGGCCGATCCACGCGATGTCGGTCGGTGCCCGTATTGTAGTCGATACTGGAGGCAACAGGTTCATTCCATGCGAGGTGATCGGCTTCTCCGGCAATAACGCTGTGGTGATGCCGTTCGCCGGCCTTGAAGGGGTCAGGCGCGGCTGCCGCGCCGTGATCGCCAATGCCGCAAGCCAGGTGCGGCCACAGGCGGCCTGGCTCGGCCGCGTCCTCAACGCGATGGGGGAACCGATCGACGGCAAGGGGCCGCTGTCGCAGGGGCCGTCGCCGATGCCGTTCCGCAACCAGCCGCCGCCGGCGCATTCGCGCAAGCGGGTAGGCCACCCGCTCGATCTTGGCGTTCGGGCGCTCAATACCTTCCTGACCTGCTGCCGTGGCCAGCGGCTCGGTATCTTCGCGGGTTCCGGCGTCGGTAAATCGGTGCTGCTGTCGATGCTGGCGCGCAATGTGGATGCGGATATTTCGGTGATCGGCCTCGTCGGCGAGCGCGGCCGCGAGGTGCAGGAGTTCCTGCAGGACGACCTTGGCGAGGAGGGCCTGGCACGGTCGGTGGTGGTGGTGGCGACCTCGGACGAACCGGCGCTGATGCGGCGGCAGGCGGCCTACCTGACGCTTGCGATCGCGGAATATTTCCGCGACGAGGACAAGGACGTGCTGTGCCTGATGGATTCGGTGACGCGCTTTGCCATGGCGCAGCGCGAGATCGGCCTGTCGGCCGGCGAGCCGCCGACCGCCAAGGGCTATACCCCGACCGTGTTCACCGAACTGCCGAAGCTCTTGGAGCGCGCCGGTCCCGGTGTCGGCGAGGGTTCCATCACCGGCATCTTTACGGTCCTGGTAGACGGTGACGACCACAATGAGCCGATCGCGGACGCGGTCCGCGGCATCCTGGACGGCCATATCGTGATGGAGCGGTCGATCGCCGAGCGCGGACGCTACCCAGCCATCAACATCCTCAAATCGGTCTCCCGGACCATGCCGAAATCGGCCGATCCGGTCTATTTGCCGACCATCCAGAGGGGGCGGCGGGTGATGGCGACTTATGCTGACATGGAGGAACTGATCCGGCTCGGCGCCTACCGGTCGGGGTCGAGTCCCGAGGTCGACGAAGCGATCCGCCTCCACGAGCCGCTGGAGGCTTTTCTGCGCCAGGCCAAGGACGAGGTGTCCAATCTGGCAGAGGGATACCGCCAGCTCGAGCAAATCCTCGGACATCTGGAAACGGAAAGCTAACTTTGTCCGGCCATGATCCCCACCAGAGCCTTGCAAATGCCGGCGCAGGTCCAAAAGGGAGCCGGCCCCGTCCCGCGTTCAGATTGGGACTTCTGGGGAGTATGAGTCGATGAAGTCACGCGAAACGCTAATCCGCCTGAAGAAATTTCAGGTCGACGAGAAGCGCCGAAGGGTCACCCAGATCGAAGGCATGATCGCCGACTTCCAGCGCATGTCGGTCGATCTCGAACGCGAGATCCAGAGCGAGCAGGAGCGCGCCGGGATCAACGATCCCTCGCACTTCGCCTATCCGACCTATGCCAAGGCGGCGATCCAGCGCCGGGAAAATCTGACGCGGTCCGCCGACGAATTGCGCGTTCAGCTCGAAGACGCCAAGAGCCTGCTGGCCGAGGCCTTCGAGGAGCTCAAGAAAGTTGAGCTGTTGGACGAACGCGATCAGGCGCGCGAGCGCGCCGAAGAGAGCGCGCGCGAACAGGCCGATCTCGACAGCATCGGATTGATGCGCGCCCGCCTCGGCGTTATCGCCTGAGGGCACCACGTCACACTGTGCCGGCAAAAGCCCGGGCCGAAAGGTCCGGGTTTTTTATTGCTGGATATGCACAGGCGGGCCGCGCGGGGCATTTGACATTCGCCGGGCAATTTCCGCGAATGCGGCCGCATGATCCGGAAAGAGCCCGCCATGCGCTCGGATGGCGCGGCGGTCGCAGGTTTCCTGAAAGATCGTGCACAAATCGCAGGCTGGCGCGCGATGACGACGTCACCGCGCTCATCGGATCCCGGCATGAGGATGACTTGGTGGACTGGTTTGACACAGGGTATGCTACGAGAGAAAGGGGTAATCCCGGTGCCTAGAAGCGCTCGGGCGCCGCGATTTTTGGGGGACGCCGAATGCTGACGCCAGCTGAGCTGGTCTGGCTGATCGCCGCCGTTGCAAAGGGGGACGAGGACGCTTTCGAGCGGCTCTACGCCGCGACGCGGGCGAAACTCTATGGCGTCGTGCTCCGTATCTTGCGCAGACAGGATCTCGCAGAGGAGGTCATTCAGGAAGCTTACGTCAAGATCTGGAGTAGCGCCGGGCAATTCAATCCCGGCCTGTCGTCGCCGATCACGTGGATGGCGTCGATCGCCCGCAATCGGGCCATCGACCTTGTGCGTAAGCGGAGCGAACTCTCGATCGAAGACGAGCCGTCGGCCATGGAAGTGGCTGCCGACAGCCCGGATCCGCTGGCGCGCCGGGAAATGACCGAAGAACTGAAACGCCTTTTGGAGTGCGTTGGCCGTCTGGAGCCGGATCGCCAAAAACTTGTGCTGCTTGCTTACTACAACGGCTGGAGCCGGGAGCAATTGGCGGAAAAGTTCGAGGCGCCGGTGAACACGGTAAAGACATGGCTGCGCCGCAGCATGCTGGATATCCGGGAGTGCCTTGGGCTTTAGACAATGGAGTACACTGAAGACCATATCGCGCTCGCGGCTGAATATGCGCTCGGCACCCTCGATGCCGACGAGCGCAGCCAGGTCGAGACCATGATGTCCGCCGACAAGGACTTCACCAACATGGTGCGGGCCTGGGAATACAGGCTCGGCGTGTTGAACCAGATGGTGGGCTCGGTCGAGCCCCGGCCAGAGGTCTGGGACCGGATTAAGAGCGCTGCGGGATTGTCCGAACCGCAGGCGCCGATCGTGCTTCCGGAGCCGGCGCCGCCTGTGCCGGAGCAGACGAGCGAAGCCGCGCCGTCGACCGTCGACAATGCGAACGTCGTCAGGCTGGCGGATCGCGCCGCCCAGCGCTGGCGTGGCCTAGCAACGGCGATGACGGCGATTGCCGCTGTGCTGGTCGCGCTGATCGGCGTCCAGATCGCGCAGCCGGACTGGCTGCCGCAAGCCCTGCGGCCCAAGCCGCGCACGCAGATCGTCGAGGTCAAGGTGCCGCCTTCGGCAACGCCGGCCTCGGCGCAATATGTCGCCCTGCTGCAGGGCCAGAGCGGCGGTCCCGCCTTCATCCTGACGGTCGACGGCGCCACCAAGAATTTCACGGTGCGCAAGGTCGGCGTGACGGCCGCCGAGCCCGGCAAGAGTTTCGAGCTGTGGCTGATCTCCGACAAATTGCCGAGGCCGCGTTCGCTCGGCGTGATCGGCGGCGATGACTTCACCATACGGCCGGTGCTCGGGGCCTACGACACCGACGTCGTCAATGGCGCGACCTACGCGGTCACGGTCGAGCAGGCCGGCGGCTCGCCCGACGGCAATCCGCATTCGGCGCCGGTGTTTTCCGGCAAGCTGATCGAAACGGTGCCGCCGGCACGTTGATCATCAATCGCCTCGGCGCGCGTGGCCGGTTGCTGAAAGCGCACCCCACAAAATGAAAACGCCCGTGGGGAGCGGGCGTTTTCTTTGTAGTCGACTTGGGGGTTGGGTCTTCTACATATCCACGTGGCGACTTTGGGGGGCTGGTAAAGCGCCGCGTGAATTCACAAATTCCTTTTTTCCGTTAGCGCACCGCCGGGGCGTTCGCGCTGGTAACCGTCACCGGTTTGCCCGCCTTGATCACGCCTGCCGTCTGGGCATAGCCATCGTCCGAACTGAGCCGCGCCGAGATGCCGAGACCCGCCACCACGATCCCGGCGACAAGGGCCACGACCACGATCTTGAGATGGGTCGCGCGGTCCGCGCTGTAAATCGAGTGGTTCATCTGGGAAGTCTCCAACCTTCCTGGCTTCGAATATCTGGCTTCGAAAAATTTTCGCTTCGGATATTTGTCGGTGTCTTCGGCGGGCAGGTTCAACATCCTGCAGGCGGAAACGTAGGGATTCGTCTTTTCGTTCCAAAGAGGCGATCACAAGTCAGTGAAAAGACTTGATACTCCGCGATTGATGGAACCTTGGGCATGTCTGAAAGTTAAAATATTTCAATGTTTTACAAAATTCGCCCATGATGCGGCGCAAAATGGCCCCAATCCGGCGAGGTCAAAAAAACAGTTGCCTGTGGCTAAAAAGCACAGGGCTTCAAGTGCTTCGCTATACGCTCCCGACGGTTTTGAGCCGGGCGCGCGGATGGATTTCCGCCTGCGACAGCACCGTGGTCTGGGAGCGGAAGCGTTCGACCAGCGAGCGCACATAAGGCCGGATCGCCGCCGACGTCACCAATACCGGCGCCTCGCCCTCGCGCGCGGCGCGCTCGAAACTGTCGCGCACCGCCGTCATGAACTCTGACAGGCGCGACGGCTGCATCGCGAGGCTGCGCTCCTCGCCGGTGCCGACCAGCGATTCGGCGAACGCCTGCTCCCATTTCGCCGACATCGCGATCAGCGGCAAATAGCCGTTGTGCGAGGTATTTTGCGCGCAGATCTGCCGCGCCAGGCGCGCGCGAACGTGTTCGACCACGGTCGAGGGGTTGCGCGAGAACGCCAGCGCGTCGGCGATACCTTCGAGGATGGTCGAGAGATCGCGGATCGAAATGCGCTCGGACAGCAGCAATTGCAAGACGCGCTGGATGCCCGAGATCGTGATCTGGCTCGGCACGATGTCCTTGACGAGCTCGCCCTGTTCCTTCGGCAGCTCCTTCAACAGTTTCTGCACCTCGCCATAGGAGAGGAGGTCCGACATGTTGTTCTTCAGGAGCTCGGTGAGGTGCGTCGACAGCACGGTCGCGGCGTCGACCACCGTATAGCCCTTGAGCGCCGCTTCCTCCTTCAGGCTGGCATCGACCCAGGTGGCCGGCAGGCCGAAAGTCGGTTCGGTGGTGTGAATGCCGGGCACGCCGACCTGGCCGCCGCCGGGGTCCATGACCATGAACTGGTTCGGCCAGATCTTGCCGGAGCCGGCGTCGACCTCCTTGATCTTGATGATGTAGGTGTTGGCCTCGAGCTGCACGTTGTCGAGGATGCGCACCGACGGCATCACGAATCCCATCTCGATCGCCAGCGAGCGGCGCAGCGCCTTGATCTGCTCGGTCAATCGATCGGTGCCGTCGGGGCCGTTCACCAGCGGCAACAGCGCGTAGCCCAGTTCGATCTTGAGATCGTCGATCTTGAGCGCCGCGGCGATCGGCTCTTCGGCGGCGGCAGCGGCGGCCGCGGCCGCTGCGGGCGCGGCTGCGGCGTGGGCGTCGGCGGTGGTCTTGGCGCGCTTGTGCTTGCGGGCCGACCACGCCATCGCGGCGGCGCCGCTGGCGAGCGCCAGGAAGGGGATGGTCGGGATGCCCGGCAGCAGCGCCAGCACGAACATGACGCCGGCCGACATGCCGAGCGCCTGCGGATAGCCGGAGAACTGCTTGATCAGCGCCTTGTCGGCGGCGCCGGAGACGCCCGCCTTCGACACCAGAAGGCCCGCGGCGGTGGAGACGATCAGCGCCGGCACCTGTGTCACGAGGCCGTCGCCGACGGTGAGCAGCGTGTAGGAGCGGGCGGCTTCGCTGAAGCTCAGGCCCTGCTGGGCGACGCCGATGATGATGCCGCCGACGATGTTGATGAACACGACCAGCAGCCCCGCCACCGCGTCGCCGCGCACGAATTTCGAGGCACCGTCCATCGCGCCGAAGAAGCCGCTTTCGTCTTCCAGCGCCTTGCGGCGTTCTTTCGCGATCTTCTCGTCGATCAGCCCCGCCGACAGGTCGGCGTCGATCGCCATCTGCTTGCCGGGCATCGCGTCAAGGTGGAAGCGCGCCGCGACCTCGGCGATGCGCCCCGAACCCTTGGTGATGACGACGAAGTTCACGACGACGAGAATCGCGAACACGATAATTCCGATGACGAAATTGCCGCCCATCACGAAATTGCCGAACGCCTCGATGACGTGGCCGGCGGCGTCGGTGCCCTCGTGGCCGCGCGACAGGATCAGCCGCGTGGAGGCGAGGTTGAGCGACAATCGCAGCATGGTCGAAATCAGGAGGATGGTCGGAAACGCCGAGAATTCCAGCGGCGTCTGGATGAACAGCGAGGTCATCAGGATCAGGATCGACAGCGTGATCGAGATCGCCAGGAACAGGTCGAGCACGATCGAGGGCAGCGGCAGGATCAGCACGACAAGGATGGTGAGGATGCCGAGCGCCAGCGCGATATCGCCGCGCTTTAAGATGGCGCCGATTTCGCTGAGCGACGGAAACCCGTCCCCCGGGGCGCCCGCGCCTTGACTTGCCGTCACGTCGACCATGCTACCTGCATCTCCCCGCGTCTGCCGTTCACGGGCCCCACGCGACTGCGCGACGGCCGTTGGGCCGCCGCTTCCAAAGTGAGGCACCGCACTGGCGTCCACGGAGATCCCCCCGTTCACTGCGATCGACGACACTCGACTTCACCCGGCAATTTTTGCCCGGTGTATGGTTAGGAAAGAGTTAACGGAGGTAAGTTTGTGCGCCGTCATTTCGGGGCGATGCGTCGCGGCGACGGTGTCAACCGAACCACACAGGCCCGTCATACCCCGCGCATGCGGGGGCATCCAGTACGCCGCGGCCTCTCGGTTTCATCACAGGTGCCTCTGGATACTGGATCACCCGCATGCGCGGGTGACGACAACTGGTGGGGGTATTGCGCGACCGAACGTTCAAACATGCCTTCGCGATCTCGCGGCGCCACGCGCCCGAAGCTTTGCGTCAGTTTTCCGCCCGATAGAGGGCGTGGGGAAATGTCGGGTGCCCGGTGCACCCACAGCCCCGTGTGCAGAAAAAAGCACACGGGTAGAAGCCGCAGGTTCACCGGAATCACCCGGCATTCCCGCATGCCGCAGGCGCTCATCGCCATCTAGATTCATCTATCGTCCTGCGGCATAGGCTCGCGCTTTCCTGCTGGCAACCTCCGCTGGCCAGCGAGCGCGGTTGATGCTGCCAACAGGCGTGCTGTCAGGGGTCGAGTTTGCTGTGACGTCGAAATATATCGCTTCGCCGGCTTCTGGTGAAAGCTGCGAATTAGGCAAGAGCGTGAGCCGTGCGACCGTGTGGAAGGGTGCTTGGGTTTCATCCCACTCGACGCTCGCATTTTCGATCCAGAAGTTAACGTCGCGAGGCTTGCCCCAATAGGTCATTGTTTTGGTGTCGAGAAACTGAATTGCAAAGTCGAACCCGCTCATCTTGCCATCTTCCTTAAGGTGCCGGATTAACTCGTCCTGCAGGCCTTTCGAATTATTCCTTTGCAGAGGTCGCGCCGGGTTATCCGTGAAAGGTATGGCCGAAAACTTCACGACATCGGTCGGTCCGTGGCGAAAAGGGACCGTGCTCCAATAGCGCAGCTGCTGATAGGGCTTGATGGTCTGGCGAGCCTGCATTTCTGCCAAAGCGAGTGTCCTGATCACTCTCAACTTGTCCCGGAACGGCAGAGACCACAGACCGAGGATTGGATTTGATGCCGTCAACACGCTGATGGTCGCCACAAAGGCTGGCGAGTCATTAATGGGCAAGGTCGTTGCGTTTTGCATCGAGAAATCCTGTCGACAAGGCTTTGCGTCCGGAGTTGCAACTCCATCACGGCCGAGGTCGACTGAAAAAGATAACGACCTTACGTCGGGCTTGAAATCCGAGTTTATGCTCGCATCCGCGTTAGCAAATCGCACCACCGCGGGATAAGTGCCGGGTTTCGCGAAAATCCCCTTAGCCAGCCGCGTCGCCAGGGCAGGCTCACGTCCGACGGTTACGTCAAATATTTCGAATTGAGCTCGGGCGCAGACACCCTTTGCGTGCGTACCACGACAAAGCGATCCCTTCTGCTTCGCGGCAGCATTTGCCTGCATCAAGAGAGATTTCTCGACGATCGCCTCGATATCCGCCTTTTCGCGGGCAGGGCTCCGGTCATCATCGCTCTCGGTCACTCCGAACCACCTGGTCAGGAACACCATTGAAAGTCTCCCAGCAGAAGCCGGATCACTGACCTCATCCCAACCCGGCGATAAACTTGATCGCGGTTACGCTTGGCAAGAAGCAGTACGCAGCGGCTTTCGTCGTAACGAAGCTTGAGAATCCCGTGAGCGTGATCGGCGGTGCGCCGTTCACCTGCGGAATGACGAAAATGCTCTCCGCCGGATCCTGCGTGCCGATCAACGGGTCTTTGGAATTGGGATGAAGCCTCACCGCCCCGGCAAACTCGCTATCGTTGACCCAGTTTCCAAGCACGAACTCGTACTGGTTCTCGATGCTGGAGTTGATGAAATAGCCAAGCAGTCCGCGTTCGATGCCGTCGTCGGGTTGCGAAGGATCATAGGCTGGCCCGTACGGCAGGCCGCGGCGGATCAGCCGGTGCGTATTGTTGCTGCCGCCAGGTTGACCCTGGCCAGTGACCGGCTGGCCTCGTGGATTGATGCGACGCATGTGCGCGCCAACCGGGCAGCGCCGGCCTTTTGGATCGCCTGATCCATCCGCATTCACGTATTCGAAGTTGTTCAACTGCTCCGGTAGAATGCCGCCCGGGGGGCTGTCCGTTTCCGGCGACAACATGAGAGGAACGCCGTTGCGCCACCGTCCGCAGATCTTGGCGGCCAGCAGTTCGGGGTCTATCGTCGCCTTGTGCGATTGCAGGTAATTCTCGAAGCCGACAACGTCGGTCTCAATCATCTTGAACACAGCAAAGCTGCCGTTCAGACCGAGCTCACGAGGTTCCGGCACGAAGTAATTCTCAGCCTCGTCCCGCAGCACGAACAGCCACGGTTCGCAAGGTTGCTGACGATCGGGCGGATATCGTTCCGGACCGCCGCGAATGGTCGTCATGCTGATGCCGTCGGTATAACCGAAGTGAACCTTGAAGGTAGGGACAGCTTCGCCGTCCTTCATTTCCATCAACGCCATCCCGTCGGCACGCCAGATCTCCCGAAAGGCGCCGCCTTCGGCAAATAGAGCAACCAGGCGATCGCTGTAACGCGTCATTGCCTCCGGACTCATGGTGTGCAGCGTCAAGAGGACGTGGTCGCTGCCCTTCCCGAATCCACCGATCCAGTGCTGCGGGTCGTTCTCGTCGGTATCGCCCACCAGTTTCGCGCGTTCGGCGGCACCAGCAATGAACGCGCCGAACGATTTGAACGAGAGGCTCGGGACACGCTGCTTGATTTCCAATGCGATCAGCCCGGGCCATGTGATGCCAAGGTTCAGGCAATAGTCGGGCTTACGGCGCGGGGCGGCGGCGGGATTGTCGCCTGGTCCCGGCTCGAACCCGACATGCCAATCTTCCGCCGTGGTGATCTGCGGCGCATCGAATTCATTGCCGCTCACGAGGCGACCAAGCAACTTGCGGGCCTCCGCGGCAACGCCGACCGTCAGCAAGAAATGCCGTACCATCGGCATCTTGTAACCGCGGAGGATGAAGCCTTGAATATCGCCGAGTTCGAGTGGGTTCTCCGAACCAGATCCGGAGCGGGAATCGCGTTCAGGCACTTCGTGCTTCACGCGCCCGAACAAACCGCGGAAGAAGCCACCGCTTTCCTTCGCTGGCGCTTGGGCCCGGTTGTCCTCACTCACTCGGCGCCACCTTTCACGATCAGACCGAATTGGATTGTGGCTTGCTATCGGCGATCAGGGCATGGATGTCCTGAACCGAAAGACCTGGATAGGCTTGATAGAACCCGATCGGAGTGCGATTTGCCTTCGCCGCAAAATCGATGAATTCCTGGAGGTGCTTTCTGCATGGCGAGGGCGGCGGGTCTTTGGTGAACTTGAATATGAGATCGAAGACCTCTCCAATGTTCTTGGTGAAGTCGGCAATGTATTTGTCGAATGAGCCGTCGTAGACCGTAAAGAACCCGATCTGATTATCCTCGAGTGGAACGAATTGGGCGAAATGAGGTGTCCCGACCTTGTCCAGGTCTTTCGTCGTCCCGCTCCCGCGAATGCGCAGGATCAGTTTGACCTCGATAAAGGCAAGCTTCGATTTGATAGGCAAAATCACCAGGAACGGATTTAGTTCGCCGTGTTCACTGACGTCAGCCGCGGATGCCAGCGCCTTGATCTCCCTGACGGTCACAGAAGGGTAAGCGCTGTAGAGATTGACGGCATCGACGAGATGCGAGGCTGTCCATTCGACGAAAGCATCCACGTTGTCGGCGACCGGGGTGGATGGCGCATCTTCGACGTGCTGGAAAATGGCGTCGAATACCGGTCCTGCCTGCTTGGCGAGATCGGCCATGAGCTGGCCGAATTCTCCGTCGAAGTCGCCAAGAAACAGCAGGGTCTTTTCGCTCAGCACGGTAAAGCGTGAGTAATGAACAGTGCCGATGGCATCCGCCGCCCGAAACAGCTCCGGCATCAATGGTGGAAGTTGTTCCGCGAGCAGCGTTGCATCCACCGACGATTTCAGGGGAAAGCTGAGGGTGAAGTGGTTCTGGTTCATGACGGAACTCCCATCGTGCTCACGGGATCATGCCGCAATCGTACATCTTGTTCAGAACGGGGGCGGCGATCTTGTTGATGAAGAATATTCGCGCCTGCGAATCGTTGCGGAGAAATTCTATGGCTTCCTTCTCCTTGTCGGTGGGCGGATCTTTCTTCTGCGCCTTCAATTCGTCGCAGGTTGCCGTCTGATACTTCTTGATCACCTTGTCGGCTGCAAAGTCCAGCAGCATGCCTTGCGCGAACGCGGCGTCTGCGACGACCAAGGCCGAAACCATCACGGCTGCACCGATTGATTTGTTCACGTCGAGCCTCCTGTCACGTTGAGCGGTCAGTTCAGCGCAAGACTTATGGGATGATACTGCATTCGAACATCTTGTTCAGAATCGGCGCCGCGATCTTGTCGATAAAGGCCACGCGTGCCTTCGGATCGTCGCGCAACAAGTCCAGTGCGATCTTCTCTTTCTCCGATGGTGGCTCGTTCTTCTGCTCCTTGAGCTGATCGCAGGTCGCCGCTTCAAACTTCTTGATCACCTTGTCAGCCGCAGCGTCCACAAGCACACCTTGCGCAGCCACGACACCCGCAACGATCAAAGCCAAGACAAACACTGTGGCACCGATTGATCTGTTCACGTTGCGCTCCTCATCATCATGTTGAGTGGTTCTGTCTTTGGAAGGGCGCCGCACAGACAGCGCGCCGCCCTCCGACCGTTAGTCGTGCGCTCGGGCGGTCGCTTCCCGCACCGTCGTCTCTTCCGTCGCGGTTAGGTGTGTTGGTCCGAGGTTGAAAGTCACCTTGTCGATCTTGCCATTGAACCGGAACGGCACCTGGTAATCCTGGTCGTTCACCCCAGTGCGGGTATCGATTCCGACGTCGAAGGTTTCGTCCGGCGGCAGCAGGAACGGGATCGTCTTTGGGACTTGCAGCGTGCTAACCTCGTTGCCATCGACCTTCAGCACTCCGGTGCCGCCCTTTGCGATGCCGGGGCCGTCATACTTGAAGTCGAACACGATCGTGTGCTTGCCTGCGGCGATTGGCTGATCGGCTGCCCATCGGGCCTGCAACAGCAAGAGCATGTTGTAGTTGAACACTGGCACTCCCTCGAGCAGGTACAGCCCATAGCCGCCCCAGCGTCCGCCCTCGGTGACGATCATGCCGTCGCCGCGTTCTGGGACCTCGACCTCGGCGGTGATCGTGAACGACCTGTTCAGGATATTCGGTGAGTTTCCGGTGGGAATTCCGGGCATCTCACCGGAATAGGTGAAGACGGTCTGTCCCGCGGTGGCACTCGGCCGCGGCTCGATCGCCCGCGCGAACGTCGCGTTGTTCAGCGGAAGCACGTTGTATTTGGCCGCCTCCTGCAGGAATAGCGCCTGCATCTGCTTCAGCTTGTCAGGCATTTTCGCCGCAAGATCATTGGCCTGAGAGTAATCGGCGGTCAGGTCGTACAACTCCCATTTGTAATCGTTGATGGGGGGCAAGGGCGCGTTCAAGATCCACGGCCCATGCGGCGGCGTCGTGTTGGCATACCAGCCGTCGCTATAAATGCCGCGGTTGCTCACCATCTCGAAATACTGGGTCTTGCGCGTCGAGGGCGCGTTGGCATTGGCCTTGTCGAAAGTATACGCCATGCTCACGCCTTCGATCGGGGCTTGCTTGATGCCGTTGACTGTCTGCGGTGCCTTGATGCCGGTGGCTTCGAGGATCGTGGGCGCGATGTCGATAATGTGGTGGAACTGAGTGCGGATGCCGCCCGTGTCCTTGATGCGCTTTGGCCACGAGATCGCCATGCCCTGCCGCGTGCCGCCGAAATGCGACGCCACCTGCTTGGTCCACTTGAAGGGTGTGTCGAATGCCCACGACCACGCGACCGCCATGTGCGGATAGGTCGCTGCCGAACCCCAGACGTCATAATATTTGAGCTGCTCTTCGACCGGAATCTTCAGAATGCCGTTGTACGCGGTGTACTGATTGGGCGTGCCGAGCAGCGTGCCTTCGGGACTGGTGCCGTTGTCACCGTCGATGTAGATGATCAGCGTGTTGTCGAGCTTGCCCATATCCTCGATCGCCTGGATGACGCGGCCGATCTCGTAGTCGGTATAGGCCGTGTAGCCGGCAAACACCTCGGCTTGACGAGCGAAGAGCTTCTTTTCATCTGCCGACAGCGTTTCCCATTTCGGCAGGTCATCCGGCCATGCGGTCAGCTCGGCATTCGCTGGAATAACACCCAGCCGTTTCTGGTTGGCAAAGATCTGTTCGCGCATGGCATTCCAGCCCATGTCGAACTTGCCCTTGAACTTGTCGATCCATTCCTTCTTCGGTTGGTGCGGCGAGTGACTTCCGCCCGGAACGTAATAGACGAAGAACGGCTGATCGGGCGCCGCCGCATTGAGCTGCTTCATGCGCGAGATCGCTTCATCCGCCATGTCGGTGATGAGGTTGTAATCGGGCTTCCCAATCCACGGGAAAATCTGGGTGTGATCGCGGAACAGATACGGTGTCCACTGGTCGGTCTCGCCGCCCATGAAGCCGTAGAAGTACTCAAAACCCATCCCCGACGGCCATTGATCGAAGGGGCCTGCCACGCTGTACTGGAAGCCCGGTGTGTTGTGGTTCTTGCCGAACCACGACGTCGCATAGCCGTTGCCTTTGAGGATCGTGCCGATAGTTGCCTTGTCAGGGGTGATGATCGAGTCATAGCCCGGGAAACCCGTCGACAGCTCCGAGATCACACCGAAACCAGAAGAGTGATGGTTGCGGCCGGTGATCAGCGCCGCCCGCGTCGGCGAGCATAACGCGGTAGAGTTGAACTCGGTGTAACGCAGTCCCGCATTGGCGATGCGATCCAGTGCAGGCGTCGGAATAACACCCCCGAACGTGCCACTCACGCCATAACCTTGATCATCGGTCATGATGAGCAGCACGTTGGGTGCGCCCTTGGGCGGCACCACCCGCGGCGGCCACCAGCTCTTCGATCCCTGGACGGTCTCCTTGATCACTCCGCCAAATTTCGGGGGCGGCGGCGGCAGTTGTTTGCCGTCAATTGTGGTGTTTGCGCTAGGTGAGCCCAGTGTGCCGTTGACCTGTTGGGCCATCGCTCCGGGCAAATAACTTGTTCCGAGAAGAAAGCCTAACGAAAGTGCCGTTGTGATCTTCATGGCAACGTCTCCCTGATGACAGGTCATTTGCAACCACACGGTGAGCGACGAGGTAGCGACCATGATTATTGAAAGCCGCCGCCGGTGACTATGCAAAATCGGCCAGCTTTGCAGCTTTGCGACAAATCGCTATAGGGCTTGACCCGAAGCCGCTAGGGCCGCGCTTTGCGCGGACCCGGTGGCGGCGCCGCGGAATGACGACGCGACTTCGCGATCTCGCGACGCGATGCCCGAGTTCTGCCTAAACCGTTTTCCCTCTGATACCGAGGGCGTGGGGAATGCCGGGTGCCCGGTGCACCCACAGCCCCGTGTGCAGAAAAAAGCACACGGGTAGAAGCCGCAGGTTCACCGGAATCACCCGGCATTCCCGCACGCGGCTGGTTTTAACGGGCTTATTCCGTGCTCTCCCGGCGACGAATTCGTCTTGCCACCGTCATCGGCGGATTGAAGGTCGGGCCGGACCCGGTTGGGCCGACGCCACCTCCGCCGACTTGACACCAGCAACGGGACGCCGGTTATCGGCGGCGGCACAGGATGGTATTTGCGCACCCGGATATCTACCCTGGAACATGCACCGATACGGCTTGCATACCGATCCTGAGCAATTTGCATCGTTGTCAGATATCAGTTTGTGGCGTCATTCGCGCGCTTTGAAGAGTCTTTTGCATTGTAAAGAAGATGTACAGCAAATAGGCGTCTATCAAAATGGTGATCGCCATAACGCCGTAGGCCAGCGGGCTTTCCATCAAGTTCAACTCGATCAACACCCGGGAAAGTCCGAACCCGACGATCCATGCATCAAAGCTCATGCATATCCGACGAAACGTCTCGGCATCCAACCGGCGAATGAAATAGGCGCCAAGCGGAATTCCAACGATGACGCTCGCAAAGAATACCAATAAGAGGCTCTCGCTTTCCCCCAGAAACAGGCCAAGTTGGTAATAGACAACCGCTGTCACGCTCGATTCGGCGACGCGAACCAATGCGAGGCCAGCCCGAAATTCGTTTTTCACCAACCCTTGATTGTTGAACAAAATTGCCAATGGGGGTCCGGAGATGGTCGTTACTGAATACAGGACACCCAGTGCGGTTCCAAAAGGGACACCAATCAGCCACGTCAACCGAACCGGCCTCCGCCAACCGGCGGCCTGGATCAGGATCAGCGGCAGGATAGCTGTATAGGTGCCGAGCTTGATCCAACCGGGTTGAAGCGACGCAAGGACCATGGCTCCGACCGCGATTCCGGGCAGCAACCCAATAAGAATGGGAAAGACCCTTTTCCACACAGCCCGGATGCCGTCCGCATTGATGAGCAGAACGTATAAGTTCAGAAGGATCTCGATCGCAACGACAGCGGGATTCAAGATGCGATTGGTATAAAAGATGAGCGCGAGCGGCACGGTAAGCGACGAAAACCCGTACCCGATGGCACCATTTACAAAAGCCGCAAACAAAGCGATCCCGGCTAGAACGACGATAGCTGTGTCAAGGGAAGGCATCTTCGATGTCTCAATTGCCGGTAAAGCCGTTGCTTGGCGCGCAGAATTATAGCGCAACAGGCCACCGTGTCGGAAGGTGCGCGTGCAATTTGCAAACGAAGCCGTCCTCGCCTTAGGGAACTTGGCTCACAACGCCAGCGCGGTCCGGATCATCCGCGCCAGATCGGAGCTGAGATAGGGCTTCGGCAGCAGCAGCACGCCGGCGTCGAGCCGGCCATGATGCACGATGGCGTTTTCGGTATAGCCCGACGTGTAAAGGACCTTGAGCCCCGGGCGTCGCTTCAGCGCCTCGGTCGCGAGCTGACGGCCGTTCATGCCCCCGGGGATGATCACGTCGGTGAACAGCAGGTCGATGCGTTCGGCACCATTGATAATCGCCAGCCCTTCGGCGGCGTTGCTGGCGGCCAGCGTGTGGTACCCGAAACGGCTGATCTGCGTCACGACGTATTCGCGGACCAGCGCGTCGTCTTCGACAATCAGAATGGATTCGTCGCCATGTTCGCACCCGGAGATGCCAGGTTCGGTGACCGGCGCGTCCGCGACACCCACGGCCTGCGGCAAATAGAGCTTTACGGTGGTGCCGTGGCCTTCTTCGCTGTAGATCTTGATATGCCCGTTCGACTGCTTGATGAAGCCGTAGACCATGCTGAGGCCGAGCCCCGATCCCTTTCCGACGTCCTTGGTGGTGAAGAACGGTTCAAACACCTTATCGAGCAGGCTGCCGGGGATTCCTTCTCCTGTGTCGCTCACCGCGACCATGACGTAATTGCCCGGCTTAACCTCGCTGTTCATGTTGGCGTAGTTCTCGTCGAGCACCACATTCTTGGTTTCCAGCGTCAGCTTGCCGCCGTTCGGCATGGCGTCACGCGCATTCAGGGCGAGGTTCAGGATCGCGGTCGAGAGCTGACTGGGGTCAATCAGGGCCGGCGCGGAATCGTGCGCCAGCATCGAATCGATTTCGATCTGTTCACCCAGCGTCGGTCGTAGCAACCGCGCCGCATCGACGACCAGGGCGTTGACGTCGGTGCTGCGCGGCTGCAGCGGCTGTTGACGGGCAAAGGCCAAGAGATGCTGGGTCAGGTCGGCCCCTCTTGATGCGGCGGCGTTGATCATCGCGGTGATCTGGGCGAGATGCGGACGATCCTTGACCGCATCGCCGAGGATTTCGATGGTTCCGGTGATCACGGTGAGGATGTTGTTGAAGTCGTGCGCGACGCCACCGGTGAGCTGGCCGATGGCTTCCATCTTCTGCGCCTGCCGGACCTGGGACTCGGTGGCCTCGATCTCCTGAAAACGCTTGACCATGGCCTCGGCCTTGCGGCGCTGCCTGACCTCCTCCTCGAGGGCCGCATAGGCCTGCTGAAGTTGAATGCGTGTCGGCAAAACCAGGAGCCGGGGCCGCATCAGCAGCATTGCCGCCGCGACCGCTACCGAGACCGGCGCCAGGACGCCTTTGGTAACGGCCTCGATGCCGTAGGCCGGCACCCACAAAGTGAGGATCGATTCGAGGCGGGTCACGCCGCAGGCCGCGGCGAAGATCGCAAGGGCCCAGAATACGCTACGGAACATCACGTCGCGGCGCCGCCGCCACACGTAGAACCCGAGGACGAACGCGGTCGTAAAGTGCGCACCGGCGATCAGAACGTCGGAAACGGCATTGAGCCAGATCAATTCCGGCTGCCACAGCAGGCACGCGCCATGCGGGATGAGTGTCGACATGTCCAGAACATCTCCAAGACGAGGCTGCAAGGGCGCGACCGCGATCCGGTCGGCCCACCGAGGGAGGTAATTTAGGGCGCCGCGACATTGACTGTTTCTTCGAAGATTTTCACCCCATCGGCTTCTGCATCTTCTCAAAAAGCTCTCCGCCGGCACCTGGTTCACTCTGCTCGGTCGATGCCGGGGTGCCCACACCAAGTAACATGATGGCCGCGAATCTGACGGTAATCCTGCTTGAGGTCATTCGCTCTCTCCCTGCGCTGTATTTTTCGGTAGTTCAATAGAACGACTTCCAGATTTGTCGCGCATTAAACAACAAATTAGGATGCGCCAAAGTCAACTTGGAACGCAGGGGCTTGATGCATAGCCCGGCGAGGCGGTGCTGACGCCGGTGTCCGTTCCGGTCAAAATCAGAAGAACTCAGCCAGAGTATATGTCTTCCGAGGTGCCTCTGAGAACAGACATGCTCGACGAAGTCGGCATGTCGCAAGCGCGCCGATAGCGAAAGCCGCCGTCTCGTCCGAGCACCTTGTCAAGCGCACCTCGATCGAGCAATCTAAAAAGCCAAGACCGGTCGAAGGGCCGGTCATGCAAGTCCGGACGCTGATCTGGACACGACAGGGAGGTTCGTCATGCTGACACGACGAGACTTTGGAAGTATCGCGTCTTGCGCGATCTGCGCAGTCACGGGATTCATTGCGACTGATGCGTCTGCGCAAAACAGCCCGCCTGCCGTGACGCCCGGGGTCACACGAAAGATTTTGTCGCAGACCGATGGACCGACGCCGGGATATGTGACGATTATCGTGGAAGCGGAAATAGAAGCCGGCGTGACGGTCGCACGGCATACCCACCCGGGAATCGAATCCGCCTATATTATCGAAGGCGGCCTTGATCTCCCGATCGAAGGCCAGCCAACCCGCACCTTGAAGCCCGGCGACGGTTTCGTGGTGCCGCCCAACACGCCTCACGCAGGCGGCCAGAACGGTGACAAGAAGACCAAGATTGCGAGCACCTATGTCGTAGAGAAGGGTAAGCCGCTCGCATCTCCGGCTTGATCTGATTCTCCAGAAGCACACGGGTCTCAACTGATGACGAGGTCCAAGCCGCCCCGGCCTTGGTCTGCGCCTCGGCTCGACCACGATCGACCTCCGTTCGGGGGCAAGCTGAGAAGAGCCCGGCGCGAACATTTTCTCCTCAACTCGGACATCGCGCGACGCAGCCGGCACTTCGAGTTTTTGCCGGGGAGCGGACACGCGGAAGGCAGCTTGAGCGCGGCGCGGCATCGCCGAGCACGCGAACGGGCGGCTTGATTTTACGATATATTTATGATATCAAAAATATTTAACAAAATCAATCAGGGAGATCACGCCATGTCCACCACCTCTGCGTTTGACCCGCCCCGCCGCAGCATGTTCGTCGACAAGGAACTCCGGGCCGTCAATGGATATGTCATGATCGCGATCGGCTTGGTCGTGATCGCGGTGTGCGCGTGGCTCATCTACAGCGCGTACGACAAAGACGGCTACGCTCATGGCGGGGCTTGGTTTGCGCTGCCCGCGATCGTTGTCGCCATCGCCGTTGCAAAGGGCTTCGTCATTCTCCAACCGAACGAGAGTGTGGTCTGCCTGCTGTTCGGAAGCTATGTCGGCACTGAACACCGGCCGGGGCTTTGGTGGGTGAACCCGTTCAACTCGAAGACCAAGATTTCGCGCCGGCTCGAAACACTGGAGGCCGGCCCACTCAAGGTCAACGATGCGGCCGGCAACCCGATCGATATTGGCGCGGTGGTCGTCTGGCGCGTGGAGGACGCCGCAAAGGCGCTCCTGGAGGTAGGCTCCTACGCAAACTACGTCAAAGCCCAGAGCGAAACCGCGCTGCGACGGATGGCGAGCGTGCACCCCTACGACCAGGTCGAAGCGGAAGACGCGGTCGCGCAAGGCGAAAGGCCGGCGAGTGGAGCACAACGGCCAGACGGCGGACCGATCCCGATGTCCATGGTCACGTTGCGCGACGGTGGCGACGCGATCATTGAAACGCTGTTGAAGGAGGTCCGGACACGGATGGAGCCGATCGGCGTCGCGGTCGTCGAAGCGCGCATCTCGCATCTTGCCTATTCGTCCGAGATCGCGGGAGCCATGCTGCGCAAGCAGGCGGCCAGCGCGGTGGTCGCAGCCAGGCGCATGGTGGTAAAGGGCGCCGTCAGCATCGTCGAAGACGCCCTCAAGGAACTCGATAAGAAGAATCTCGCCGACGCCCTCGATCCGGAACGCAAGGCCACCATGATCTCGAATCTGCTTGTCGTTCTGGTCGGCGACCGCGAAGTCACCCCGGTGATCAATACCGGCACCCTCTATTCGTGACCGGTCATGGCCCAACGAGGACGGCCCCCGGGCCCGGAACGCATTCCGTTTCCGCTCCGGACGGAGAAAGCGATTCTTGACGCGGTGAAGCGATGCGCTGTAGCCGACCTGCGGAGCGTCAACGCCGAAATCGAAATGCTTCTTCGAGAAGCGCTGGCGCGCCGCGGAATCCGGATCAAGCCGACGAAAGGAGGCGAAGGCGACGGCAATGAATGACTGCCTTGCGGATGCTTGTAAGGGCCGGGATCGCGGTAATCGTCGCGCGCCAGCCCCTCGCGGATTTTCACGACGGTGAACATGCCGCCCATCTCGATCGGCCCGAACGGGCCGGTGCCGGTCATCATCGGCAGCGTGTTGTCGGGCGCCGGCATTTCTCACTTCATTCGGCAGGCTCCGGGATACGCTGAGGTCGCTTGACCGGCTTGCTCGAGGGCGAAAGATGTTTGCGGTCGTCGCTTGGCAGTCGGAAGCCTTTGACCAAAATGAAACCGACGGCAACGGCGACCGACAGGTTGAAGCCGAGCCACCACATCAGCCAGAGCCCGCCGACCAGCGCGAAGGGCAGCGATAGCATCACGATCATGGTCTCGGTGATGGAGCGGAAGTTGAGGTACAGCAGAAGGAAAATGATGAGGAGCGTCACCGGGATGACGATCTTCAGCCGGGCGGTGGCGCGTTCCAGGTATTCATACCGACCACTCCACATAACATAGTAGCCTGGCGGGAACTGGACGCTGGCCTGCACCGACCGTTGCGGGTCGGCGACATAGTCGCCAAGATCGCGGTCGCGGATGTCGACGTAAATGTAGGTCGCCAGTTGTCCATTCTCCGTCCGGATCGAGCTGGGCCCACGCGCCAATTCGACGGCCGCGACCTCTCCGAGCGGCACAGCCCCTCCCGCCGGCATCGGAACCAGTACGTCGCTCCCGATGGATTTGGGGTTATCTCTGAGATCGCGCGGGTAGCGCATGTTGACGGCAAAGCGCTGCCGGCCCTCCACCGTGGTGGTGACGGTTTGGCCGCCAAGCGCAGTCGCGATCGCATCCTGCACGTCCTGGACCATGAGCCCGTAGCGCGACAGCGCGCCGCGATCAGGCGTGATTTCCAGATAGTAGCCGCCGAGGCTGCGCTCTGCGTATGCCGAGGAGGTACCCGGCACGGCTTTTAGCACCTGCTCGATCTGCTCGACGCTTGCGATCTCGGCTACACCCTCGGCCTTGGCCAGTGCGAATTTAAGATTCCAGTCCTGGATGGTTCGCGTTTCGGCAAGGTTCAATTCCTTCGACATCACGGCGTACTGGTAGACCCAGCCGACGCCGGTCGCATCGGGCCCGATGGTCGGGTTCACGCCCGCCGGCAAGCGCGATGTTGCCGCATTGAGGAATTCGAGCACGCGCGAACGCGCCCAGTAGATGTCGGTGCCGTCCTCGAAAATGATGTAGACGAAGGAGACGCCGAAAAACGAGAAACCGCGCACCACTTTCGACTTCGGGACGGTGAGCATCGCGGTCGCCAGCGGATAGGTGACCTGGTCCTCGATCACCTGCGGAGCTTGGCCGGGGTACTCCGTGTAGACGATCACCTGGGTGTCCGAGAGATCGGGAATCGCATCAAGCGGCAGATGGATCAGCGCATAGAGTCCGGCGGCAGCGGCGAAGCCGGTGCCGAACAGCACCAGCAGCAGGTTGCGGGCCGACCAAGCGATGACACGGGCGATCATGGGCGCCCTCCCGCAGTGTCGTCAGCGCCCGGTGCCGCGCTCGGCGCGGCCGTCCGCGGTTTTCTTGGGTGTCGGCGAATAAAGCGGCTTGCCGTCGGGGTCCTGATAGTAGATCGGAGCGCCGCCGGTCTGCGCGGCCGCTGATCATGTCGATGCTTGATGGTTCGCTCGGGCGCTCTTGCATGCGGCCGACGACGAATCCGCCTCCCGCCGCCGCGATCAACACGGCGACGGTGGCGCTTGCGAAAGCGGCGCCGTTCATTTCTGCGCCGTCACGACGAGCTTGTTTTCGACCGTGCCGGTCTCTCCCTGGACCTTGGCGCCGAGCGAAAGCTGCCATCGCCCGGCCATGCTCAGGTTCACCTTGAAGCGATAGGTTCCCGGCTCGGTACCCGGCACAGGAGTGACCTTGGTAACCATCTCCTGCATGCCGTCCGGAGCCATATCCAGGCGCGTCGCGAAGATGACGGCGTCGGGCACCACCTTGCCGGTCTTGGTATTTGTCAACCGGACTGTGATGATCTTGTCGGGGCCGGTCTGGACCGATTGGTCAACCAGCTCGAACTTGTAGTCCTTGATGTCGGCGCGGACGGCGACGGTCATGGAACCTGCCATGGCAATGCCGATGAACGCGGCCTGCAAGCCGCGAGAATAACGAGACGTCTTCATTGTTGATCCTCGATTGTCTTTGGTCGCCGCAATGCGGCGCGCGTTTATCCGCGCGGTCTTACGACCACGCGGCAGCACCCGGCGCTGGAGCGCCGATCAGACCAAAGCTCTAGGAGGATGTTCGGGGGGCGGATGGCCTAAACCGTCGGGCCATGAATCGTTTTGCAGCGGAGCGATCTTGCCAGAGACTGCAAAAGGGGGACGAAACGGTGCTGCCGGCCAGCCGACGAGGAATTGGCCCACGCAGGCCACCATAAGCACGCATTTGTCGCAATCGATCGGCGCGGGAGCCTTCGAAGGACAGCACGGCATGTCGCCTGCCATCTCGTCCTCAGCTCCTGACATCGACATATGATCCGCCATCGAAGCCATTGATGGTTCCGACGCCATGCCGGCCATGACCGGCCTGGACAGTGGAGCCAGCACAACTCCCACGATCGCACTGATCGCTAAAAATCGGGACAGGAGCCGGTGCCGAACCATGCCTCAATCTGGCACTTAAAAAGATGGCAGGGAAGAGGCGCCGTTTCACATGGCAGGGAGGTAACTCCGAGATTGACTTGCGGGGTTTGCGGTGCATTGAACGGAAAGGAGTTTTTTGAGGCGAGTCTGTTGCAGCGCAGCCGCATGCCTAATATCGCGCCAGTGTGGGTTGACCCTTAGGCAGTCCGCGCCGATGGTGGCGTCGTGCACGC